>Ga0326727_10000164_pt1 | contig 283825 bp, 273 predicted proteins | sample MB2enrmetagenome_FD_207643 | JGI IMG/M metagenome (GOLD analysis project Ga0326727, IMG submission 207643) | Lab enriched peat soil microbial communities from McLean, Ithaca, NY, United States - MB29MY | ecosystem: Environmental > Terrestrial > Soil > Wetlands > Peat | place: USA: New York... | reverse complement strand
GACTGTTCCGGTGGTTATTGAACAGGAAGACGGGTTGCTCACGGGCGTTCCAGATATTGTGCAGCTTGTGTCACCAGCGGCGAAGTTCGTCAAAGTTGCTGTGACAAGCGTACCAGGAATTCCGGCCACCGAGCTCAGCATGACCGTCGGAGGCGGGACTGCATGTGCTAGGAATGCGGTTTCTGCGGTGACGAATAGTGCCATGAGGAGGATTAGCAGGGTGACTGCGTAGCGGGTGCGGCGGAATGCATCCAAATCTAAGCACACATCTTTGAAGCTGTTCGATTAAGCCTTCTTTGAGCGTACTTAACGAATATTGACTGATTAGAGCAAATTATTGACAAACAGGCGGCAAAATTTACTGGATTTTGCGTCATTTCAACCGCATACCGAGAATTCAGCCCGATAAACGTAGCATAGCCATGTCGTAGCATCGTTGGCACCGAACCTACATCCGACCTTATTGCGTCGGCTCTTTTAAACTGTGTTCACGTACCACAGGTCTACACCATTACCGGTTTGACACACTCAATTTCAAAACAAGATTCCATAATTCCGAATATTGCCAAGTTCATGGAACCCTTTGAGCGGAGACTGATTCGGGCTTGCGTTTCAGTTCCTCGCAAGTCCTACATGTGGGAGCCATCTTTTCATGGTCGCCGGCCGTATGCCTATGAAGAGAATCCTTGAACAAGCCGACGGCCCAAATCCTACTCTGCTTAATTCTAACCTCCTTAGCCGTCCTGACACACATCGGATCTGCCGCCGCCCAGCAGACTACATTCTACTTTCACGACAACTCCGAATTATCCTTCGCCTATCCGCCATTTCAAATCCAAAACTTCCGGGTGTCGGGGATAGAAGCTAACTCGACGAGTTTGAGTGCGCGAGCATTCGAAACGGTCACACCCACCGCTTCAACTGGCAGCGGCCTGGCTTTATCGATGTCCTCCCTGATCTCCGTTTCAACTCAGCCGAAAATATATGCGGCGTTTGTCGCCTGGGTCACGAGCCCATTCCCCACGAATGTAACACTCGATGGAAACGTGATTATGCACGTATGGATGAGCAGCGGCGACGTCTTGCTACCTTGGCAGGGTTCTGAATTTTTCATGGGCATAGCCGATTACTCGCCTTCAAGTGCGACGCCGTTCCAGCTGCTGGATGATTACCTCAGCAATGCTACAATCGGATATAACGGGTTCAGCAACTCACCAAGTGAGTACGTGATCTCCACGCTCCGAATCAATCAGCATCAATGCGAAGCGGGAAGTATGCTAATGTTCTTCGCGGGTGCTGGCTCCAACAAAGAAGGGTACGGTTTCACGATCTACTTTGACAGCCCCAACTGGCAGTCGCGCGCAGACATACCAACAGACCCGAGCTTAGCCGTGCCTGAATTCTGTGGCGTCATTGGAATCTTGATACCGGCGTTCCTAATTGGGCTGGGAGCAACGGAAGTACGCAGAAGAATCGACGAGGCTCAACGGCCGTAGAAGCGCAGGCGAGGTTACTTGGTCTTTCGTAGGACGAAGCCCATAGCGAAACACCATACGGCCACGAGCAGAAGTGAGGGTACGAGGAGTAGATATGCGCCGGGCACATAAGTTAATACACCGACAACGCCTGTAACGAGGCTGACTATCGCTAACCATCTTGGAAACCCTCCCTTCCATACTAGGATGCCGATGGCAAACAGACTGATAACGAACAAACCATTTCCGAAAGCATAAACCAAGTCGTGACTCAACCTCGGAACTAGCGACGACACGTACAGTGCGTCCGAGATTACAATCAGTGCCATTCCTAACCCGAACAACAGCGTGACGGCCTTCGCGGCACTCTTGTGAACCTTACTCAAGTAATGAAAGATTGCCGGTAGCACCACGATGAAAAGCAGAGCCGCCAATGTGATGAGCCAATGAACTCCCCTAACAAATGTCGGAACGGCGATAGCGTAGAAGAGGAATATCAGTCCGTTCACAAAGAGGCAGATTGAGGCTATGGCCTTGAGATTTGACTTAGAGAGTTCCATTGAACGTCCAATTTACCCACCTGCGGTCCGCATATAAGCGCTCGTAGAACGGCCGAGTCAGTCCATGCACAAGTTGCGAGGCAGATTTGACACAAACAGTCAAAACCTTCAATCCTCCGGGTCGGTAAATCAACATGACCAAATGGAATCGAAGGTTAGTTCTTTCCTGAATTACGGAATGGTATTGGACTGAGCCTAGTCTGAACTATATGACCCACGCACTGGATTCGTTTGCGAATGGCTCAGAATTTGAGCTGCAGCTCGTGTCTGTGGTGTTCCGGCTCATCGCTCATCGCTAGTTCCCTTAACCGTTCGTCGCCGAAGATTCTTTTGATGTATGAAGCGACTGAAGGTGGGACTAACTCCTCCCAGCTTTTGCCGCGAACTACTCGTTCTCTAATCTCGGTTGAAGAGTATATCTCACGGTCGTAAAATGGGAGAGGTTCTACCCTGAATCCTGTTTCTTTGAAGAGTCGAGATGTGACGGGTTCATTGGAGAATACGACTTCGAATCTTGGTGTCTGAGAAACTAGGTGTGGAACCCAGAGGTCGTGTATGCGTAAGTCTCGTACCGGTATGAGGTAATATTTGTCTGCGTCCATCTTAGCTTCATCTAGGGCGAGGCGAATCATTGTAACCCGCTCACCAGCCGTGAAGGGGTTGTGTAGCGTGTGGCTGAATTGGGCGCTGCCGATTGCAATGATAAGTTCCGGCAGTTTGTTCAGCGCGTGCTGGACGCACTGCATGTGGCCCAAATGGAAGGGCTGGAACCTACCAATTAACAACCCGCGGTTCTTGCCAGAATCCAAATCTCTTCATCTTCAACGGGGAAGCCATATCGATTTGTTAGATACTCTTTCGCCTTGAAACTTAACGCCTTCGCGTGCCAGCAGCATACGCTTCATGTAACCGCCGGTCGAAGGGTTACGACCGCACATTCCATAATTACCAACCCTAAGCGATGCTGGAACCACTCTGTGGCATGGAATCAGAAGGGGTAGAGGATTCGTTGCGACCGCGGTGCCCACGGCTCGCGCGTACCGTTTACCTCCAAGCCTTTTGGCTATTGCACCGTACGTCGTTACCTTTCCAATCGGAATCTTGCAAAGCACCTGGTAGACGCTCCTGCGAAAGTTGGAAACAGAAGACAAATCGACCGACCTCAGACTCACGGCCCTACCCTTCCCGTCATAGAAGTTAGCTAGAGCACGAAAATTATGACTGCCGCCACTATGTCTTACCCAACGACGCATCTTCTTAGGAACAGAATTCCCTAATCCCCTTTCGGCTTCGCGTCGACTCCTATCAGAGAAAGCACAAGCCAACAGTTTCCCCTTCTGGTTCACGGCCACGGAATACCAAACGCCATTCCTCTTCGCCGTCGAGACTCCTATCAAGCGCAATCCGTCTCGGCTCCCTTGCTGCCTGTTCGCTACATAAAGAATGGGTTCGGTAGGAATTAGTTTCATTAATCTCTCTCGCTCAATAATCCTCCATTAGTTCTAGTCACTGTGGTGGATTTGGCATCGGTTCAAGGGTTGGAGTGGATACGGAACCGGACCGGTTTTGATCCCTCCGCGAACGCCGACGCCTTGACCTTTGTTCCAACCGCTTCTTCGACTATGTGTATGCAATGCCGCGGGGCACGAATGCTATGTGGGAAAGCGTACTGCCCGATACTTTCGAAGGCGGAATTACTGCTCAAACATATACCGAAACTATCGCGCGATCAAGTCGAAGGATCTACACCGCCAGGAGTCTTTGTTGGCCGGGTCGGATACCCGCGCCTCTATGTTGGGCCATTAATCCCGCCCGAGAAAGGTGATACGAAGCTTCTTGATACGCCCGAGTTGTGGTTGGGTAAGTCGATTCAGGAGATCATCGATTACAGGTTCAGCCTGATTCGCGGCAAATCTCTCATCGAAGTTCACGACGCCGCCGATCCGAATAGGTACTTGCTAGATCTCCACGACCTTGCACTCTCATCAACTTCGGTTGATGTTAGCGCGAAATTCAAGAGGAAACCAAGGATGGCCGTGGCTTTGAGCGAGGAAACTCAACCGTATGGTCCGTCCGCTCTGATCGAGAAGTTGGAAGTCGTCCCATCGTCCGGCGAGCAAAGGTTGGAAGCGGTGTATTATGACGCGGACTTGTTGGCCGCCGACGGCATGGTGGAGCTTTACCGAGACGGTGTTGAAGTTTCCAGGATACAGCGCACCCTCAGCCTAGGGATGCTTGGAATCGGTGAACAGAGAAAGATCGTCCCTACACGTTGGAGCATAACGGCGGTTGACGACACATTATCGAAACACCTCTTGCGGAAGGTCCGGAAGTATCCGCCGATCGGCAAGTATGAGGTCTACAAGTACGAGTATCTTGATAACTGGTACACTGCGATCCTATCGCCGCGCAACTGGGCGTTTGAATGGATTGAAGCCTGGTTTCCGGGAACGGCATGGAACGAGACGGGAAAGGTTCCTGCGATAATGGGAGACCACGAAACTTTCGAGGGAAGAACCACTTATGCCTCCGTGGGCGGCTGCTACTACTCCACGAGGCTAGCGGTCGCGGAAGCGCTTGAAAGAATGGAGAGGCAAGCGTCGGCGCTCGTTTTACGTGAAATCCGAGCAGGATATGTTCTTCCAGTGGGCGTCTGGAACGTAAGAGAAAGTGTCCGTGCTGCGTTGCGAACGCGGCCGACAGTCTTCGAAGACTTCAAGCAAGCGCTACAATTCGCCTGCAATGATTTGGTGATCAAGCCAATGACTTGGCTTAGAAATAGTCATCTTGTCCGCGAAGAAATCTTTCAGCCGCGATTAACTGAATATCTGACATGAGAAGATCTGTGGCACAGTGTTGGGGTTAATGCTTAACGGTAATTGGTAGATTACACAGCAAAACGATTTTCGAAATAGGGTTAAAATAACTAGGTGCGACAAAATTATGTAGATTCCAATGACAAGCCGTAGTCGACTCCCGCTCTTTCTCTACTTAATCCTGTTAATTCTACTATCCGCGAGCCTCACCGTTCCGAGGATATTCGCGTCTCCTTCAAGTTTCAACGTCTACGTCCCAGTTACGTCATACGGCGACACGAATGTTGAGCAGTGGAGCAGTACGATTGGCGGCAACGTTGTGCAAGCGTATCTGATGTTCTCTACCCCAACCCCCCTCCTAATTCTATCCGTATCCATGTACGTCCAGTATTCGGGGTCCGATGGTAGCCAATGCATGCGGTTTGGAGTTTACTTAGATAACGGAAACGGCAGCCCGGCGGGCCAACCGCTCGTGGCCTCAACGTGGAACTTCTACTGCCTTCACGGTTCAGTAAGCTGGGGTCCGGACTGGGAGACCTGGAGGCTCCGGCCGAATGATTTCCTGAACATAACCCAGCCAGGAACATACTGGTTAGCCGTACTGGCGACACAGTCGTTCGGTAGCGTCTACCATTATGCGTACAGCTCAAGCTACGACTACACATACAGCTACGCAACTTACTTCTTCTCCTCCCCGGCACTACAAGGTTTCCCGACAATATTCAGCTATAATCCGACTTGGGAAGGAAACGGCCCGTACAGCGTCTACGTAAGCGGAGTACCTTAGGCGCGTAAATGCTGGGTGACTTTGAATGGTGCAGAAGTATCGACTTTGCATACTCCTCAGTGTTCTCGCACTGTTATCAATTGTAACGTTCTCCAGCATCTCGGTTCAAGCTGAACCTTCGTTGACGGCAGGGGGAATGTTTGGATCAGCGGCCGCGATCGACAACGAAGGAAGCTTGCTGGTCATAGGAAGCAGCGTCCCATTCAGTAACGGACAATCGCAAGCGTTCTTCTTCAAATTCGTTTCCGAACTCCCAGACAGCCCATTGGGCCAACGCGCCTGCATGAGGACCTTCGGAGACGGCGAACCCCTGGACACGTTTGGCTACAGCATAACAACGGATGTCTCGGACAACATCTACATTACTGGGGCGACACAAACTTTTGATGGAGAAGCTTACCATGTATTCCTGCAAGAATACACGTCCTCGTGCAATCTTCTCTACACCCAAGAATGGGGAGGACAAGGGAATGATATTCCACACGCAATCACCACCGACACTGTAGGTAACGTATACGTAGTTGGATCCACAGACAGTTTCGGCAATGGCGTGACGCAAATCTTTCTGCTGAAATACGATACGACGGGTGGACGGCTGTTCTCTCAGACCTGGGGCACGAGCAACAGTTACGGAAACGGCGTGGCAGTCGATAATCTCGGGAACATCTACGTAGTCGGCACGACAACTAATCTCGTAGGCGGCTCCAAGATCGTACTCCTGAAGTACGATTCCTCAGGTAACCTGCTAACGGATAAAACGGTAGGAGATGGAGTACAGAACAGCTACGGTACCGGAGTAGCCGTAGACAGCGGAGGGAACGTGTACGTGACGGGTTACACCTACGGCCTCGGCCCAATCCCCGGAGTATCAGCGGTCATACTTCTCAAATATGATCCGTCGGAGAACCTGCTCTTCCAAGCGATTTGGGGAGGAAAACAAAACGACGCAGCCACCGGTATCACTGTCGACATAGACGGCAACGTATACTTGACCGGCTACACGAAGACTTTCAGCGTAAACCCGGGAATCCCAAGCGCCTTTCTGCTGAAATTCGACCAGACGGGGAATCTGATATTTCAGAGAGTCTGGGGCGGAAGCAGAGGTGACTTTGGTTACGGGATCGCGGTTGACACGGCTGAGCACACCTACGTAACCGGTTACACGTTTAGCTTCGGACCCAACACCCAAGGCGCCAACTTCTTCATTCTGAAATACGACGTTACAGGCAACCTGCAGTGGACGAAACTTTACGGCGGCGGAATTCCAGATCCGTAACAGTACCCGTTCTCCACGACGCTTCGCCACACGGAGAACCACCTGGAAGGCAAACTAAACTCAACCGAACCGCTCAATTACCTTAATCTGATTCCAGACTGCCTTACTTTATGTGTCGCGTGCAAATTGGGAGCAAAGGATCCTGCCCTGGAACAAGAGATCCTGAAGTTCCTACGTCGATCCGGCTACAGTGTTACAGCTCCCAAGCTTGTAGTCGGGAGATCTGGGTCTAACGAGAAGTTCGATATCTCGGCCGCAAAGGGTGACGAGGAGATCTTATTCGATATCACATCAGCGCCGATCGTGGGGTCCGAACAGGTCGTCGCGTTCGTCGCAAAGACCTTCGAGACAAGGCCCAAGAGGCCGATTCTAATTTGTGTTCCCGCCCTAAACCACGATGCAAAAAGCCTAGTGGCAATGTACAAGATTGAAACAGTGACTGCAAAGGACACACAGGGAGTTCTGACGTCTCTATCCGAAATCCTTGCGCCAAGAAAAAATTAGCAGCCTGAAACACTCTCACCCTGCACATACCAGAAACTAGCAGCCAAGGTCTCACGGCAATGTATTTGAGTGCGCATCCTGCTGCCTCAACGAAATAGATTCGAGTCAACTCTCGTTAGCTGAATCGGTCGATCAACCATGAAAGTGAAGTCATTTCGCGTTTTCTTCTTTGATCTGGATGGAGTCCTTTCGGTTGGCAAAGAAAAGCCCCGTTATCTGGGCGGAAGAGAAGTGGTCCAGCGACTGAAATACGCCGGTAAGAAGACCTTCGTCCTCACCAATAATTCGACCGGGACGCGGGAAGAGGTTTACCGTGGTTTGAAGCGGCTGGGGTTCGGCTTTGAAATCGGCGAAGTCTTGACTTCAAGTTACCTTACCGCACAATATTTGAGCCGAAGGTTCGGGGAGGCGAAGTTCGATCTAATTGGTGAAAGAGGTCTTCGACTCGAACTGGAATCTGCTGGACACCACGCTTCAGACAAGCCAGAGGTAGTCGTTGCGGGGTTGGATCGGCGGCTGAGTTATGACAAACTCAATGACGCATGTCGGTTCCTACGAGCGGGCGCTGCGTTGGTTGGAGTTTACGGGGGGGCCGTGTACATGAGTGACGAAGGGCCGGCATTATCGGCTGGACCGATAGTGAAAGCATTAGAGTTCGCAAGCGGCAAAAGGGCGGTGATGATCGGTAAGCCTTCTCCCCGTATGTTTCAACTCGCGTTACGGCTCGCTGAAGAAAAAGCGGGCCACGCGGTTATGGTGGGAGATTCGATTGAGACTGACGTTCTGGGGGCTCGCAGGGCTGGCGTTCATTCGATCCTGGTCCTAACGGGCGTAGAGACTCGAGAGTCCCTAGCCCATTCCAAGATCAAACCCGACATGGTAATTCAGAATGTGGACGCCCTCTCCGCGCAGCTATAACATCAATGGCGGACCACGCTAACCCCCCGCTGGTTCCTACGTAACCCTTAAGACGTTCGCGCTCGTCTTGGTGCCTCACCGTTTAAGCAGAAGTAGAATTGAAAATGTCAGAGGAAGAAGGACAAAGAGCCGACGTTTCGGCACCCGCACCTAACGTAAAAGTCAGCGAACTCGGACCGTACTCGAAACAAGTAAACGCGACCGTGAAGGTCGTCCAGAAAGGCGAAGCAAGAGAAACCGTATCAAGGCAAGACGGAACGACGCACCGCGTCCTAGACGCGCTCGTAGGCGACGATTCCGGAACAATCTACATGACTCTCTGGGACGAGAACATCGATAAGGTCAACGAAGGCGACACCCTCAACGTCAAGAACGGTTACGTGCGACCGTTCAAAGGATCAATGCGACTGAACATCGGACGATACGGATCCCTGGAGCCCGCAGAAACACCACTCGGCGACGTAAACACACAAAACAACCTATCAGACAAGATCGTCGAGGAACGCCCGTACCGCTCTTATGGCGGCGGCGGACGGAGATTCGGCGGAGGCGGCGGCTACGGCCGCGGCGGAGGCGGCGGGGGCTACGGACGAGGAGGCGGCGGCTACGGAAGAGGCCGGGGCAGAGGCTACGGCGGCGGTAGAGGCCGCGGACGCGACCAATACTAGCAAGTGAAAATGCAGCAAGCAGCTGCGAATAATTCCCTCAGTAATTTTTTCTTATTCTCGTTTTCCGAACAACGGCTTACGCGTGGCCTGGCTTTAGGTGCCGGGCGGTTTTGAAATCGTCAGGATAAGCTCTCGGATCTTCTTGGGGAACCGTTTAGTCTGAAGCCTGTATCCTCTTTGACGTAGCATCTCCCCTAGCTTGGAAGATCCCGACCAGAGCTCCTCTCTTGTGGTCCAGCAGATCTTACCCTCTTGCAGGAACCAGATCTCATTCTCATTGGCGATGATATCGATGCCGTCGATCTTCCTTCGTAAGTCCATACGCTACCCTGTAGCTCTAATTCTTTAAACAGAACGATTTAAGATTGTATACTGCGAACAGAAAGGCAAGAGGGGAACTCAAGTTTGGCCGTAATGTCAGAGTTAGAGACGACCAAGTTGTTTGTTGGCGAGTCTAATGTCAGGAAATCTGTCGGTGACATAACTGAACTAAAGCTATCGATCGAAGAAAAAGGAATATTGGAACCCCTCCTCGTCAGGCCGGTGAAAAGTCGGTTCGAGATTGTAATTGGCTCAAGACGGTATGAAGCCGCCAAAGCGCTGGGTCTGAGAAAGGTCCCCGTCATAATCAAACCAATGGACGACACGGAGGCACTCTCGCTGTCACTCGTCGAGAATATTCAGCGAAACGACCTCGAACTCGAGGAGGAAGCTGAAGGAGTATTGAAGCTGATGAAACTCGACCCCAAGAGATTCGCAAACGCAAAATCCGTCGCCAAAGTGCTCGGCCGCTCCGAGAGTGCAATCCGCGAACTTCTAGACGCTTACGAGTTAACATTCAAGTTGAGAGAAGGCGGGATGAAGATCCGCGCGGCCAGATCCCCTCCCGAAGACCAAAGGCAACGCGCAGAGGCCATTCCAATAAAACACACGGAACTCGTCGCACGCGCACTAAAGAGTACAGAAGTGAAGAAACTCCCCGCCCGCGAATTCGAGCGCAAGGTACCTGAGATCGTAAGAGCAATTGCTCCGCTCCCCGAAGTGGATGCAAGGAAAGTCGTTGACCGATTCAAGATGTTCCCAGAGAAGTCGATTCAAACTATAAAAGAAGAGGCGCTCGCGAAACAAACCGGTATAGCCGTCAAAGTATACTTTGCACCAAGAGTCGCACGCGCCCTGAACCAAGCAGCCGAAGAACGTGATATTTCAGAGGAAGAATTGGTCTCGATAGCTGTAGAAGAATGGCTCGTTCAGAAAGGATACGTGAAGTCCATATAGGCTCGGAAACTTACCGTTCACAGTTTCGGAAGCACGTACTGGGTTAGTAGGTAAAGGGCGACGAAGTAAACGGCTAGGAGTATAAGCGAAATTCCTAGGTTCTTCTTCCAATTAGGACTCCATGCGATCCCAAAGGGGACTCCTAACAAGAACCCTATCACGTGGGAGACGTACGCAACATCGCTCTGCAGGTTGAAGTACACGGCCACTGCATTGTAGATGAAATAGACTATAGCCACCATTCCCACGGGCATCAATAACAGCCAAGAGAATCGTAAAGGTTTGAGTAACATCACGACCGCCGCCAATGTGAAGATCGCGGCAGATGCCCCGACGAAACTGGCGGAGGGCGGGAAGAAGGGTATGCTGAGGGGAAAGCTTAGGATGCCACCTACGAAGAACACTGTCAGCAATTTCTTCTTCGAGTTAGTTACGCTCTCCAAGGTATTGCCGAAGACGTAGAGGAATATCATATTCCCAAGCAAATGAATCAAGTTGGCGTGCACGAAGATTGCGGTGACCAGGGTCCAAACTCTACCCTGTTGTACGTTCATTAGGCTGAAAGCTAAGTCCTGTTCAACGGTAGTCGGATTCAGCGTCCACGAATAAAGCGAAACCGCAATACACACCAATATCAGAACGTTGGTTGCTCTCATGTCTCAGGACACGAATCCCACAATTGATGGTACGGATCGGAGCCTAAACCAAAAAGCCTTCCCAACGCCCCTCCTTATGATTCCGACGCTGAACGAGGCGGAGGCAATCCGAAGCCTAGCGACCGAGGCGAGACAATGCGGGTTTCTCAACGTCCTCGTGGTTGATGGGTTCAGCACGGATAGGACAAGGGAAGCGGCTGAGGAAGCAGGCGCCGCCGTTGTTCTACAACAGTTCGGTAAAGGGAAAGGTTGTGCCGTGAGAACTGGTATGAAGCTCTTCTTAGAGGGGCGCGACGACGTGCTCTGCATGATAGACGGTGATGCAACAAACATCCCGTCTCACCTCCTCGAAATGCTTCTGGTCACAAAAGAGCGTGGGGCAGATGTAGTTCTTGGTTCACGAATCCGAGGGAGACGAAATCCAGAAGCCATGGGAATGCTCACCTACGTTTCAAACCTAACCGTCTCATTCCTTCTCGGAGCAAAGTTCAGACGGCTCTTCACGGACGTGCAAACCGGGTACTGGGCCTTTACAAGGTCGGCCGTGCAGAAGATCTATCCTCAGCTTCGTTCGACGGGCTTCGAGATCGAGATGGAGGTTTTCGTGACTTCATTTAAAGAGAAACTGAAGGTCTGCGAAGTGCCCGTTGGCTTTAGAGTTCGCAAAGGCTCATCCAAGTTCAGTTTTCGCCTTAGGTTGAGGAACCTATACTTCGCCCTGAAATATCTGACCTCCTAGGACCGCGTTAGCAGGCTTATACCACCTCACGATGATATTGAAAGGTCGGGTGGCCGGTTGGCTGGACGAACGACAATAGGCGTCTCGCTCTCAGTAATTGGATTGCTGCTGCTTCTCTATAGCGGATACGAGTTTAACCATCTCTTTTTCATCACGAAGCTGGCGGCTTTATCGGAGATACCGTCCTACAATCAGCTCGTGGTCGCCCCGTTCCTGATTGGCATCCTCTCGTTACTAGACGGATCAATAATCTTAGGGCTGAAACGTTCATTCAGCCTCGGGTTTCACCTACTTGGCAATCTAGTTTGGCTCTACGGGCTCTATCTACTCTACGACAACCTAGCGATTCCAATTACGGACATTGTTGCCTACCACGAAACCTTTCTGCTAAGTTTCGTGGGGTTAGTCCTTTTCGTTTTAGGTGTGATAGCCAACGACATTCCAAGACGAAAGTATGACTAGGTTGAACGTTCAATTGCGGTAAGGTACAGCCCAGAACCTGCGAGAATTAGTCCGCCACAGACTACGAGTAGTTGCAGCCAACTGAACATCGTTACGGCTGGCGTACCCATCAGGTAGCCTCTCAACAGATCTGAAAGTGTACTTAGCGGGTTCGCCTCTGCGAGCAAGACCGCCGGTCCTTTGAAGAGTTGTTGTAGAACGGAAATTGGGTAGAAGACTGAGCTCCAGAATATTAGCAGCAGGTAGAGAAGGCTTCGGGCTGTGGTGAACTTCTCGAAGCTTCTCAGAAGCACTGCAAGGCCGATGGCTAAGCCTGAAACCCCCATACCGAGCAAGTACATTGCGAACAGCATTAGTCCGATCTGCAATGGTGTAGGGAATCTTAGGATTATCATAGCCAAGATGAGCAGTGGGGTTGCGTAGATTAACCCACGAATCCCGCCAGATACCATACGCCCTCCCACAAGGTCTCTACGTGTCAGCGGAAGGCTGAGAAGGTAAAGGTTGTACCCTCTCCTAGTTTCCATGTTAACCTCCCTCCCGATAACGAATGCTGCGGCGAACAATCCCATGGCCACAATTCCGGGGGCAAGAAATTGGAAGTAGTCAAATGAAACCATCCTCGTGTAAACAACGCCCATTATCAGTAGGTCCGCAAGGTTCATACTAATCAGCCCCGCGAGAAACCACCGATATTTCAGGAACACTCTGAAATCGTGCTCAACTACCGCCGCCATACCGGTCAACATGGAATTACCGCCAGGTTCCGCCCTCAAGTCTTCGCTCGTAAATGACTACGCCGAGAAAATTGAAGGTCATAAGGAAAAGTAGGAGAACTAACAGAGCAACTACCGGGTTTGAAAGGTATTTCACGTCGTAGTTCAGCGACCAGCGAAACAAGTCAGTTGCGTATGTAAGTGGGTTGAGGGAGGAGAGAAACGCTATTGGTCCGGGCATGAACGCCTGTGGATAAAGCGCGGAACTCAAGCGCACTATGAGAGCGTCGAGTGCTCCCATGACTATGTCGAACCTGTCGCCGGCCCTCAATCCCACAGCCAGGGTGATACTCAAACCGGTTATGCCAAATGCGAACCCATACAGCGCAACCAAAGCTGTCAACACTTTCACGGGGTTCAAGACACCCATCAGAAGAAGAAACACCGCGACTATAGGAGACATGAATAGGAAGCTCCTCAACCCGCCGGCAAGCGAACGACCGATGACCAACTCTCGCCTAGTGATCGGAATACTCAGTAAATATTCAACGAAACCATCGTCAGCTTCATCGTAAATCTCGTAACCCGTGAAAATTGCCACCGAGTACATCGTCATCACGATAACGCCCATCGCATAATAGTGGTAGTAGTCTGGCATGGCGACGATAAGCCTTGATACGGCAAGTCCAAAGATTCCAATCTGAACGAAAACGAAGAACCACCGCATCAGCAGTATGCTCTTGTATCTTATGAGCGAGCGTAGGTCTCGCTCTACGACGTACAGTATCTTCGTCAGTTTGACGACACACTCGGTATTTCATCGGATTCATCTAACTCAGTGCCAGTGTAATGGAAGAAGACGTCGTCCAATGACGGCTCTTTCATGTTGATTGAGTAGATACCCACTCCAATGTCTGATAGTATCCTCATGATTTTCGGGAGCATCTTCTCAGCTCGATTTAGGTAGAGCCGAACATGCTCCGGTTTTACAAGTGCGATATCCACAATGCCTTCGATGCTTTTCAGTTTGGCTACGGTTTCGGCCTCAGCTTGAGCCTCAAGTTTGATGTCGATCACATCTCCGCCTGGAATGCTGTCCTTAAGATTTCGTGGGCTGTCGCACACCCTCAAGTGACCGTTGTACATTATGGCTATCCGGTCCGAGAGCCGATCTGCTTCGCTCAACTCGTTCGTAGCCAGAATGATTGTTGAACCGTCGTCCCGCAGGCTACGGATCTTGTCCCAGATCTGATACTTACCTGCGACGTCAATCTGCGCCGTGGGTTCATCCACTATGGCTATTTTTGGCCTTTGGATAAGCACCTTCGCGATCTCTACTCGTTTCTTCATTCCGCCTGAGAGTTCATGCGAATACTTCTTCCTGGCCTCCCAGAGATTGAGCTCCTTCAGCATTTCTTCCGTAACGCGTTTCGGGTTCTTAACGCCGCACACTTTCGCGTGCCACGTTAGTATGTCCCAAGGGGTGTTAACCCAGAAGAGTTTAGGCTCCTGAAACGCGATCCCAATTAACTCACGAGTCTGATAGGGGTGCTTGCGAATATCAAATCCTCCGACTTCAGCCGTCCCTTCCGTTGGCTTGATTATCGTCGACAACATGAGGAGAGTTGAGGATTTGCCGGCACCATTAGGTCCCAGAAGGCCTAGGATTTCACCTTCTTCGACATTCAGAGTCAGATGGTCCACAGCCAGCGTGGTCCCGTATCTCTTTGTGAGCCCTTTGATGCTGACTATGGCCATTGTCTAAACGCTCAAACTTTCCAGAAAAGGTCAGAACCTCCGCTACATTTACGCGTAGTGCAGGTTTCCGATACTATGGCCGTGCCTTTTAGCCGATACAACGTCGCCCTCTACCGGGGGCACCGAGCTCGGTCGGACGACAACGTCACTCAACCTTAGACAAGCCTGTTCGCTTGCCCATGTACAATACTTAGCACCTTGTGGGCTTTCTTTCGCGAGAACTTACGTTACCGGAACTTTGTTTCCAACAGCCCGCGGCGTTTTGAAACGTAAGGGTTGTCTTTAAGGTAGAACCTCCACCGCTGATCGAGCCCTTCCCTAATCCCAATTCGTGTTGAACACCAGATCTCGTAATTGGTCTGAGCGGCTGGTGGTTCGGTGACGAAGAGTGGGCCTCTGATCGTCATGTCTTGCTCATTGAGCGACTTATCTACGGACAAGGCTTTTGTTAATTTCCCTGGCCCATTCGTCAGTTCCGTATCGGGCACGTTCGGGCGAAAACGCCTCATCGACCTTATTCCCGCTAAGGGTTGGATGGCTCGAATTAGGATGGCGCCGGGCGTCCCGGGTTTCTGTGTCGTGATGTTCAAGCAGTAGTGGTTGCCGTAAGTAAAGTAGACGTAAGCATGGCCAGGATCACGGTACATGGGAGCGTTTCGTGGAGTCGGTCCGCGAAAGGCGTGGCTAGCGGGATCATCCTTCCCACCGTACGCTTCCACTTCGACGATTTGCCCGATCAATCTTTCACGCCCAATTACCCTCACCAAATACTTACCCAATAGGGCGGGGGCAACTTTCACAGTATCCCGCGCATAGAATTCGGCTGAAACTATTCGGGATCGGGCCATTCTGGCTCCGCTCATTTGTAATTAGGCAGCTAGACACCAAGTCAAAGCAACACTTAATTCTGGACACTCGTAGGCCACAGCTACTTGCGAGAGGTTACTGACTCAAATAAGGGAATTCCAGAACGGGTTATGATTATTATGGACAAGAAGCGTACGCAAGAACTGACTGCTTCTCTCTTGGAAGCCATCGGTGAAAATCCCACGCGGGAGGGATTGCGAGACACACCTCGCCGCGTCGCCGACATGTATGCTGAACTTACTGCGGGCTACCAGATGAACCCCAAAGAGATCCTGAGCAGAGAATGGAACGAGGTATCAGGGATGGTTGTTGCAAAGAATATCGAATTTGCAAGCCTGTGTGAACATCATCTCCTTCCGTTCCACGGCAAGGTCCACGTTGGTTACATTCCTTCGAGGGCCGTAGTCGGTGTGTCCAAACTCGTTAGGTTAGTCCACTGTTTCAGTAAGAGGCTTCAGCTCCAGGAAAGAATGACGAAGCAGATCGCGGATGCTTTGAACGAGAATCTTCACCCTCACGGAGTAGTCGTTGTGGTTCAGGCGAACCATTTGTGCATGCAGGTGAGGGGTGTGAAGAGTGGGGCTGAGATTCTCACCTCGGAGATCCGTGGCCAGTTTGAGAAGTTCGAGACGCGAACAGAGTTCTTCAACATGTTACGCAATGGCGGGTAGAAAATGCGTTGAGTAAACCGACTGAGCCGAATGTAGCTCGCATTTACAAGAGAGAGTTCGCTGCCGCCCATATAATCGCTGGACATCCGAAGTGCGGCCGCCAACACGGACACAACTATACGCTTCTAACTAAGGTCTATGGAAACAGGGACGAATGGCTAGATTTTGAAGAAATCAAACGAACGGTGGATGGAGTCATCGATGAGCGGTATGACCATCGTGATATTGGAAATATGACCTGTGAGAAGCTGGCAGGGCAGTTACAAGAACAGCTCAGTAATCTATTCCATACTAGGGTCAAAATTGAGCTGTGGGAGACTGGAAAATTCGGCGTCGAGACCGTGTAAATTAGCCTACAAACTAGGCAATCCGTAACCAACGCTTCAGTATTTTTCTACTTCCCCGCGTACGTGACCTGCCTTCAGGAGCGCGAAGTGGTGAACGTCCGTGGGGACACGTAGCTTGCCGGTGTTGTTGATTCGCTCGATCTTCGTGAAAGCTTCCCGGTCCACATCTTTATCGAAGGTGAGTTCTCCGCTGTTCTCCAAGTGGAAGTTTCCAAGTTCTTTGTGCAGGCCCAAGATGTCGGATTTCGAAAGGAGGACTGAGCCGGCGATCACTAACTTCTTGGTGTCAAAGACGTCTGGGCTTTCGGTTGGACTTTGATTCATATATTGCTGGAGGGCCTCGTTTACGAGGTCTCCAACATTCTTTCCTTGTTGTTTAGCTTTGGCTACCACGTTGTTATAGGTATCCCGATCTAGCCCGCGAATCAGGACAGCATTGTTTGACATGTTAGCCAACTCACAAGGTTACTGTGCTTAACGTGATATCTTGATAACATTGATAACATCGCTTTCTTATAAATCTTGTTAATTCTTTTAACACACCTTACCTTGTAATACTTGATTGCCTCGTTTGCACATGCAAACGGGGAATGGGCCAGAAAAAAAGGAGGAAAAGAATTTGGTTGAAGACCTTGAAAGATTACTGTTCGAACAAATCCCTGAGATGGAAACGCCGGGAATCAGACGCTGCGAGTGGTGCAAACAACCTCTCCCCAACGACCGTTACCACTTGAAAATCTGCCCCCAGTGCCGAAAGGAATCCATCGACACCTTCATGAAAGCACATTAGGAAACAGAACTTGGTTGCGGGCGTCTCTCACCCCGCACCCGAGACAATTCTTCAGTTCCGTCTTTCTTGACATCAACTTTCCGACGTGAATCGTGACGCCGACCGGAACAGACTCAACGCCTTCTTCTCGTGAGCCGCTTTGAAGCAAGAAGCTTTACCAAGCTCTAACCCGTCTTGCTGACGACGGCCATTGGCTAAAGCCATCTTCTTGTTGTCAGGAGGCATTGATTCCGCCACAGCGCTGTATCTAACAAAAGGGCGTTTCACCGAAATTTATTCGATCACCATGATTTATGCAGGGGCGTATGACGCTGAGGCTGAAGCGGCGAAGAGGATAGCGGCGGCAGCGGAAGTAAAGGAACACTTCACCATCCTTTTGCCATTTTTCAAGGATATTGAACAAAGGTATCACCCCGCACCATCGCCCGACATTACTTCTGCCTACGTTCCGGCCCGCAACATTGTCTTCTACGGTATTGCCGCTGCATACGCTGAAACGCTCAAGGCCGGTACTGTCGTCTTCGGGTCAAACGCGGACGATGCCAAGGAACTGCCTGACGCACGGCCTAAGTTCATTCAACTCATGAATGAGTTGATTTTCAGTGGGACGCGGGCAGGAAAGGAGGGTTTCAAGATCGAAATCGTGAACCCGTTAATGGACCAAACCAAAAGCGAGGTCCTCAGAACCGCATTGAAACTGAAGGTTCCATTGGAGTTGACCTGGAGCTGCTATCACGACGGAAAAGTTCCATGTGGGAAGTGCCGTGGTTGTACAATGCGGCGCGAGGCGTTCCGGGAAGTGGGAGTGTTGGATCCTTTGCTTTCCGCTGGAAATGCGGCCCAGCCGAACATGGATGGGAGGAGTTGACCCAATAAAAGCGTTCACCGATTTAGACAATGCCAAAGGGGATGATGAGGTAGCCTCTGCACTTGAACAACCGCGTAGGTTGTTGAATGTACCGGTGCATTTTTCTCTCTCAAGAGTACAAGATTTTATACAATTCTGTCGAAAACTATTAAAGTACACAGAGCAATTACCTCGGCTCTCACGTTTTGAGAGGCATGAATAAGATTGGTTGCTCACGGTAAGTCTTCGAAACGAAACGGTACCGAGTTGAAAATCATCCAGATTAGAAAACGCGATGGACGTGTCGTACCCTTTAACGAAGAAAAAATCACCAATGCTATCTACAAAGCAATCGCAGCAACTGGCGGAAGAGATAGAACACTAGCCGAGTCGCTATCGAAACGCGTCGTCGAGATACTCTACGAGAAATACGGTGCCAACATAATTCCTGCTGTGGAAGATGTTCAAGATGTCGTCGAAAGAGCCCTCGTTGAAAACGGCCAAGCAAGGGTTGCTAAAGCCTACATAATCTATCGGCAAAAACGTGCCGAGATTCGTAGTGAGAAACAGAAGGTACTCGAGAAGGACACGATAGATGAAGTTGACAAAGCATTTGATCTAAATGCTCTGCGAGTTCTCAAGGCGCGTTACCTGAAGAAAGATGAGACGGGCAAACTGATCGAGACACCTAAACAACTCTTCACCAGAATAGCGGTTCACGCAGCCTTACCCGATCTGCTTTACGACGCGGAAGTCTACGACATCACGAAGAAGCAGAAACCACATTCGGAAGAGACCTTCGACCCCGAACAGTTCCATGAGAAGGTATCTATTGGAAAGTATCCCCTAAACCGATACCACCTCGAAGCCTTGAAGCGCATGTACGACCGCTTCAATCGAAACGGAGAAGCAAAGATCCCATGGAACACCTTCTTTGATAGGCTGCAATCGGGCCGCTTCAACAGCGTCGAGAAGTCGATCAACGCATTCTACCAACTCATGGTTACGAGGAAGTTCATGCCGAACACGCCAGCTATAGCGAACTTCGGCAACGTCCTCGGTATGGGTTCTGCGTGTTTCGTATTGGGAGTCGAGGACTCCATTGAGAGCATCATGGAGACATTGAAGCAGACTGCCGTCGTCTTCAAGGCCGGAGGCGGGATGGGTTACAATTTCTCACACCTCAGGCCCGAAGGAGACTACGTCAGCTCAACATCGGGCGTAGCTTCAGGCCCCATCAGCTTCATGATGTTATTCGACACGATGACCGACGTGATTAAACAAGGCGGAATCCGCCGCGGCGCAAACATGGGCATCCTCAACAGCAATCATCCCGACATCGAGAAATTCATTACAGCGAAAAAGGGCAACAAGGCACTCCGGAACTTCAACATCTCCGTCCTCATAATGCCGGAGTTCTGGGAGAGCTACCGGACCAATAAGCCCTACCCACTAATCAACCCGCGAACCGGCCAAGTAGTGCGCGAAGTTAATGCGCGACTGCTATTCGACATGATTGTCTATCAAGCCTGGGAGAGCGCGGAGCCGGGAGTGATCTTCTATGACCACGTAAACGAATACAATCCGTTCCTCAAACATCTCGGCCCGATCGTCACTACAAACCCATGCGGCGAAGTCTTGCTTTATCCCAACGAGTCATGTAACCTAGGGAGCATCAACGTTTGGGCCTTCGTGAAGCGTGATGAGAACGGAAAGGCTACTTTTGATTGGGATGGATTACGTGAAGCGGTCTCTCTTGGCTCACGGTTTCTCGATAACGTCATCGACGTGAACCACTTCCCGCTGAAAGCCATCGAGGACATGACGTTAGCAACGAGAAAAATCGGCTTGGGTGTTATGGGCTTAGCCGATTTGCTCTTTGAACTACGTTCACCGTACAACAGCGAGGAGGGGAGAAAGATCATGGAAGAACTTATGGAGTTCATAAACTACCATTCGAAGCTGGCGTCGGTCCAGCTTGCGAAGGAACGGGGGCCGCTACCGTACTTCGACAAGAGCTTCTACCCCGAAGGAAGACTACCCTTCTCCGCTTTCAAGGATAGGCAGTCTTGGCATTTCGAATGGGACAAAGTCGCCGAGATGATCAAGAAGTACGGAGTCAGAAACGGCTACACAACCGTCATCGCACCAACGGGAAGCATATCCATGATCGCCGGCTGCAGCAGCGGAATCGAGCCCGTATACTCACTCGTATTCGAAAAACACGTGAAGGTTGGAAGCTTCTACTACATTGACCCTGTCTTCGAAAGGGTGATGACAGACGAGGGACTTTTCGGCGACGACTTACTCAGGGACGTGAACGACCACGGAGGATCAATACAACGGATCACATACATCCCCGAGGACCTAAAACATGTATACGTAACGGCCATGGACATCCGCCCCGAAGACCACATACGCGCACTCGCCGCATTTCAACGGTGGACCGACTCATCAATATCAAAAACCAACAACTTCCCAGCGAATGCAACAGTCGAAGCCATGCGTGAATCTTACCTACTCGCCTACAAACTGGGCTGCAAGGACGTCACAGTTTTCAGAGACACTTCGATCAAAGGCCAAGTACTCGTAGCGCCACGCAAGAAGAGTGAGACAACAAAAGCAGAACAGAATACGGAGAATAACCAAGCAACCAGCCCACCTAAGATACTCGCCATCCCACTCGTCGGCGGCTCACAGGGTGTAGGAGAACAACTCAAGGTCTGCCCACAATGTTCAAGCGAAGTGGTGTACCAAGAAGGATGCTACATCTGTCCGGAATGCAGTTGGGGCGCCTGCTCCTAACCCTCTCAATTCCTTAACCATCCCAGTGTACAATTTATCTCAACTCACACGGCATGCCACTACGCCCCACCTTTAATTCCCCAAACATCTCCTACATTGAAACATGTCGGACAAAGAGTTAGTCAGACTCTCTAGTCACATCAGAGACCGTGGGCTACGCACGAAAGTACGTGCGGTTCTGCAAAACCCTTCAGTCAAGATTGGTGGCCGAAGCTACTCTGGCTTGCCGCTTGACAACGCGCCGGCAAGTGTGTGGCGCCATCACAACTACCCTGGCGGCTTCGTCGAACATACGTTGGCCCTGTACGAACTCTCAATGAGCCTAGTCCGCATCGTGAAGAAGATCTACCGATGCCGAGTAGATACGGACGTTGTAATCTGCGGCGTATTGCTTCACGATATTTTCAAACCAGCGACTTACAAGCAGATTGAAGGCGGACGATACCGCCGGTCAAACCTCGCAGAACGCCTCGACCACCTGTCTCTAGCGACGGCAGAGCTCATCAGGAGAGGCTTCCCGCTCGACGTCGTGCATGTTGTGGCTGCAAGCCATGGCAGGCAGTACGGCCCAATCGGTCCCATGACGATTGAAGCGCTAATCCTACACTTGGCTGACCGCACTGAAGCCGAACTCAACGGAGAAATGCTGAGCGCCGCCCGGTTCATGATCCGTGAAGTCACAGGGGAGGAGCCGCAAACGCTGACTGGAAGGGAAGCTTTCGCTGTGGTTCGGAAGAAAACGGATGGAGGATGGAATGGTCTCAGGAACTCCCTATCGCGACGACGGCACATGGATGAAGGAGTTCATCGCTAGCGGGCAAAGCCTATAACGGCGATTTCTTCCTGTGCCTGAGGCACGTGTCTCTGATTGGTGAATGTTAGAATCTGCGTTCTCGCTCTATTCCTCGTAACGCTTCTCTCCCAAACCCTTTCAGGCGTCAGTGCACTGGGTACAACAACAATCACTAACCTAATCTACCCGTCGGGAGATGTCGCGGCCGTGTCGGCGGCCGTAACTTTCGATCTAACCTACTCAGGCTTGAACAGTAGTCAAGCACTCGTGGCGGCCATCCTTAATTCGACGACGAAGAATTTCGCCGCAGGAACGGCCTCGTCCACGCCGGATCAATGCATCTCAACGGCAACGACGCAGTATAGTGGCGACGCACTTTGCGTATGGCGACTTGGTTCGAGTTCGGGCACCGAACATGTAAGCTTCGACCTGCAATTCCCTGGAACCCACATCCAGAGCTACGACTTCGCTGCGGTGTCGACGATCCTTACAACCGCAGGAACCCTCCTTGGGGTCAGCCAAGAAGCGTTTTCCATCACAGGAGGCACCACCTTCGAATTAACGGTCAACACCGCGTATCCCGTCGCGGTTACCATCGACGGTTCCACTGCCGGATCGAGCCCACTAGAACTTACGCCGGGAAGTCATGTAATCTCGGTTCCAACGGTAGTTCAAATCGATAATTCCAGCCGGTTGAGGTTTGACCATTGGGATGACGGGTCCACCCAACCTAACCGAACATTGAACATTCAATCCGATACAACCATCGCGGCGACCTTTGTTCCACAATATCTGCTAACCTTAAACAGCCCTCCGGTCAACGCGACAGGCGCGGGCTGGTATGACGAGGACTCATCAGCTCAATTCTCTGTTCCTTCATCGCCCCCAATGCCAGGCCTCCTAGGCGATATTGGGGCAAAGATGATTTTCAAGGGGTGGTACGAAAATGGAAACCTCTTCACCACTGCCGATACGGGAACCACAAACATGTTCGAAAGCCACACTCTCCACGCCCAATGGGTACCAGATTATACTCTTCCGGCAGCGATCTCATCCGCCGTTGCGGCGATCGCGCTTGCTTCGGGAGCCCTGCTGACCCGTCGAAGAATGACTCGAGGGAAACGGAAGAAAAACACCAGGGCACGCAAAACAAGAAAGAAGGCTAATCGAAGGCGCACTAGATCCGATCGGACCCGCGTGTTCTGACCGGTTCATGAAGGGTTGAGGAAACGAGCAATCTTTTCGATTCCCCATTCAATACGTCCCTCAGGTTCAGTTACGAACGTCATCCGGACGTGCCCGCGCCCGTTCTCGCCGAAGAAACCGCCGGGTATTACAGCCACGCCCTCTTCAATCAGTAATTTCTCTGCAAACTGTTCTTCAGTCTGATGCAATTTGTTCAGGTAGGGCCGCAAGTCAACAAAGTAGTAGTATGCACCTGCAGGTCGGATCATTCCGGCTTGGGGGAGATGCTTACGCAACATTTGGCCCATGAAGTCTCGTTTCTTGACGTATGTGGTCAGTGACTTCTTGATGTATTGCTCCTTCATGTTCCGGGTTAGGAATTTTACTAGCGCGAATTGGCCTACGCTCTCGGGGGCTAGGGTGCTATACTGTTGCATCTTCTCAATTGAATCGATGGCTAGCTTTGGCCCAAGCGTGTAGCCTAATCTCATGCCTGGAATGCCCGCCTCCTTTGAGAAGCTGCAGACGGTGATAGTATGGTCCTTCGCGCCGGGGAAACGGCTGACCCAAATGTGTTGGCCCTCGTAGACTATGTGCTTGTAGATGTCGTCGCTTATGATCCAGAAGTCGCAGTCTATGGCTAAGTCAACTAGAGTTTTGACGAAAGACTCGTTGATTATTCGGCCAGTGGGGTTGTCGGGTGAGAGGATTATCATTGCCTTGGTTCTCTTTGAGACCGCTGCTTTGAGCTGCTCATCCGTGGGCTGATAATCGGCCTCCGCATTGACGTGAATAGGCTTCGTGCGTCCTTGGGCTAGTTCGATCATCTCTCTGTAGCCTAGGTAAGTCGGATCTGTGATGATTACTTCGTCACTCGGATTGAGCAGGCACATGAGTGAACTGAAGATGGCTTCGGTCGCGCCCGTCGTAATTATAATCTCTCCGTGCGGGTCGAAATCAACTCTACCGTAATTCTTCACGTCTGCTGCGACGGCGGCACGCAGTTCCGGAATGCCTCGGGTGCCCGTGTAACCGCTTGACCTCAACGGGTGCTCCGTCATTAACCTGGTAAATTCTTTGATGAAAGCGGCCGGCGGAGGTAGGCTTGGGGTGCCGCCGCCAAAGGAAATTATGTTGCCTCGTGCGCGGGCCTCATCCAGTAGTCCGGCTACTCGGCGGATTGGGGAAGTATGAACCTTCTCGATCCGTTGCGATAACCTTGCCATCAAGGCGTCGGTAACAAGGTGCGGGGCTAATCGCTTATACTAGTTACGGCGTAGTGACCGGCTTGATCTTTCTGGCGCCTCTCATGTACGTTTGAATGGTTTCAGGTATGTTGATTGAGCCATCTTCGTTCTGGTAGTTTTCCATTATGGCTACGAGGGCTCGTTCCGTAGCGATGAGGGTGCTGTTCAGAGTGTGAACCCATTTGGTAGGTTCATCCGGCTTATCTCTGAACCTGATCTTGGATCTAACCGCCTGGTAGGAAGTGCAGTTGCTGCATGAGACAATCTCCCTGTACTTCCCTTGCCCAGGCATCCACGCCTCCAAATCATACTTCTTCGCTGCAACCGACCCAAGGTCTCCCGTGCAGACGTTAACAACCCTGTAAGGAATCTTCAAAGTTTGAACGAACTCTTCCGCGTTGGCGATTAGTTTCTCATGCTCCTCCCAGGACTGTTCGGGTTTGCAGAACACGAACTGTTCAACCTTCTCGAACTGGTGAATGCGGAAGATCCCCTTCGTATCCCGACCGTGTGCGCCGGCCTCCTTCCTGAAGCAAGGGCTAACGCCGGCGTACTTCAGAGGCAGAGATTTCCCGTCAAGAATCTCATCCATGTGCTGGGCGAGCAAGGCGTGTTCGGAGGTAGCGAGCAGGTAAAGGTCCTCGCCCTCCACCTTGTAGAGGACATCCTCGAAATCCGATAATGCGACCGCCCCACCGACCGCTTCGCGTCGGAGCAGGTAGGGAGGCTGGCAGAGGCTGAAACCTTTCATCTCAAGAAAATCTAGCGCGAACCGGATTAGGGCGTAGTTTAGTTTCACTAAGTCGCCTCGTAGGTAATAGAACCTAGACCCCGCTACCTTTGCGGCGCGTTCTATGTCGATCAGGCCCAGCTTGTTGGCTAGGTCGATGTGATCCTTTGGTTGGAAGTGAAATTCCGGGACCTTGCCCCACTTCTTTATTTCTTGGTTATCGTTCTCGTCCTTTCCATATGGGACGCTGTCGTGCATTATGTTGGGAAGTTGCATAAGGGCCTGAGTGACCTTTGCTTCCAGCTCCGCGGTCTGCTTTTCGATGCTTTTGATCTGGTCCGGGATCCGCTCGGCTTCTTTCATCAAGTCGGAGGTGTCTCGGCCTTTCTTGCGTAGTTGCGCAATCTGCTCGGTTATCTTGTTTCGTTTACTTCGAAGGTTGTTAGCTTCGGATTGAGTGCTCCGCCATTTCGTGTCGTTGGCGAGCAATTCATCAACCCATGCAACCTTTTCCTCTTCGCCTCTGCGTCTGAGGTTCTCCTTCACTACCTCAGGGTTATCTCGTACGAATCTTATGTCAAGCATCCCATTCCACGCCTGCCTTTCCACCTATTGAGATTTGATTCTTCAAAGATTGCCTTTTGGGCTGTAGGGTAAAACTGTTATTCCGAACCACCAAAGGGGCCACCTCGTGCGTGAAAGTTTTTGTGTTCCTAAACTTCTGAGTATGCTAGATACGTTCGAAAGAGTTGAATGGCAACAAGCCAAGTGACAGAAATGGTTGACCGATCCGGGAAGGCGTCAAAACAGGTGCAAGTTATGGAAGGTGAAGATGCTAGGAAAACGCTAGGCCGCAGGATGAAGCAGCTTATCCATAACGGAGTTCTGATCCCCGACCCCTATGCCCCACAAGGGTTCACGATCACCTTCCGAGGAACATCGCTCAAACTTACTCCTCTCCAGGAAGAGATGGCCGTGAAGTTCGCGCAGAAATTTGGCACTCCCTACACCGAAGATCCGACGTTCTGCTCTAACTTCATGAAGGATTTCGCCAAGACCCTTGGGATGAAAGAAAAGATCACGGTCGCCGACTTCGATTGGACCCCGATAACCCAGTGGGTGGAATCCGAGAGAACCCGCAAGGCGAACATGTCGAAGGAGGAGAAGAAACAACTGGCCGCAGCCCGCAAGGAGCTACGCGAAGACCACAAGGCACGCTACGGCTGGGCAAATGTAGACGGAGAGAAAATGGAGATAGGAAACTACGCCGTCGAACCCCCCTCCGTCTTCATGGGACGCGGAAAACATCCGGCACGCGGCAGCTGGAAACCTGCTGTAGCAACCAAGGATGTCACCCTGAATCTAAGCCCCGACGCACCTACCCCAGATGGTGAGTGGGCTGGCAGGGAATGGAGACCGGAAGAACTCTGGGTTGCTAAGTGGACTGATAAGCTCTCAGGGAAGGTCAAGTACATTTGGTTCCATGATGCCACTCCGATGAAGCAAGAACGCGTCCAAGAGAAATTCGACTTAGCGAATGACTTAGAGTCGAAGATCGGCCATGTACGGAAACACATCGCCGAAGGTCTCGGGAGTGAGGATGTGAAGCGAAGAAAGGTGGCAACCGTAGCCTACCTAATCGATGTCTTCAAGATTCGCGTCGGAGATGAGAAGGAGACGGAGTCCGGCACGGTTGGGGCAACCAGCCTTCAGGCTAAACACATAACGCTCCATAACAGTCCTCACATGGTGAAGTTAAGGTTCCTCGGCAAAGACTGGGTTTTGTTCGAACGAGAACTGGAAGTGTCCGAACAAGCATTTCGCAACCTACAAGAGTTCACTTCGGAAGGGGGTCGAATCTTTAGCGGCGTCACAACCGAAGCCGTTCGAGAATTCCTCTCGGAAACCATGCCCAGACTCAGCCCGAAGGTCTTCCGCACATTCTCCGCCACCCACCTGTTCAGAGAGAAGCTGGACAGTGCAAAGGTTACAGCGGAGAGTACTGAGACGGAGAAGAAGATGGCGTTGACCGAGGCAAACGCGGCCGTCGCCCAGCTTCTCAACCACCAAAAAGCGATCCCAAAGAAATGGCAGGAAACCTACAAGAAACGGTTGGATATGCTGAAGTCGCTAAAAGGCAAGAAGGGTAAGTCGATCGCCAAACGGAAAATCGGACTTCAATTCCGAATTGCGCAAATGCGTCTGGGCAAGAACTGGAATCTGGGAACATCCCTGAGGAACTACATCGACCCAAGAGTCTCAGTGGAATTCGGCAAGAAAGTCAACTACGACTGGAAAAAATACTACCCCAAAGCCCTAATCACAAAATTCGCTTGGGCAGAGCAAACCTGAGGCCCCCACGACTGCATTGGCGGTGGCAACGGGGAGGGCCACGGTGGCATTGGTGTGAATTCGGAAACTGCACGGCGATTGTAGCCCTAGGGCACTGTCCAAACAATTTATTCTGATAATTTGGAGTCACTTTCGTAATGAGACCAAACCGTTGCCGCCTATGAGCGATCGGACGAGACCGCGAACGATTATGCTAGAAAAAAGGGAGAAATATCGTAGAAAAATGTGGAAAAACGACTTTCGGCTACTTTTATCGGATTACTTCTTCATTTTTCTCTTTTTGTGACCTTTTGCCACTTTCTGGTTCACCTCGGACCGTTTGGCGCTAGCTAGCCTTGAATTGCAACACATCAATTGTTTTCACTTAAAAAACAATCGATTCCTTTAACCCTTCGAGTTAGTCAATATAAGTCGCCCAGTTCACTACACTCCGTTCAACCATGATACCATCAACCATCGACCCTAGCGCTGACTTCGATGAATTCGACCTTGACGGTCGGGAAATAGAGGTTCTGAAGCTTCTTTCCAGCGAGCAGAACGCGCACTTTTCGTTTCAAGGCTTGAGGCGAAGGCTTGGGCTTCATCAGGAGACACTGACTCGCACTCTCAAGCGATTGGAGGACGCAAACGCAATTGAACGCTCATCCGACGGCTACACATTGAGAAAACCAAGCAACAGCTTCGGGTTCACCGTGCGCACGAACCCCCCCAACCCTAAACCAATTGTTGAAGCTTACCTACCCGCACAAGTTGATGTGACCGTTCTCTTTCAACGCCTCAGAGGCAGGTGGTTTGGTAATTTCAGGTGGCTTGGTTACTCTCACGACGGAAACCTGCTATCAATGAGTTGGATAAGCGATGATGGACGCATGGAACTGCAAGCCAAGATCAACAGCGACAAAATTAGAATTGGAGCGGAGACGCACGGCAATTATAATGAATCGGAGCAGATGGCCGCGGCTTACCAACTCTTCGACCACATCACAAAAATCGCGGAAGAAATGGTTCAAACACCGAATAATCCACCAGCCGCAAGCTGACCAACTTCAAGCGCACCAAGTCATTATCAATTTACAAGCCCATACATATCACGAGAAGAAATGACATCGTCAATCAATCGGACATCCGTTGACCGGGAGACTGACACTTTGGTCGCGTCGTGGCGGCCTATAGAACGTGATCCGGAACCGCTTGAGCGGCCTCCGTTTAGAGGTCTGCCCTAACCTTCCGGTCCAATTTCGACACCCAAGTTTGAGTTAAGGCGTTCACCGAAGAGTTCTGGATGAAGCATGTGCGCTAGCATGCCTACGGCATCGAACAGCCTTGGACCCGACCGGCTGAAGTAATTGTGGCCGTCGGTGGCGTAGACTCGCCCGTTGCGGACGGCGTTAAGATCCCTCGCATGCGGCATATCCAGGAAAACACCGGCTTCACGGCGAGTACGTTGAGTAGTGAAACCGCAAGGCATCAGCACAACGATTTCGGGATCATAACCAAGCACGCGGTCCCAATTCAGATAGGTCGATGGTTTACCATGCACGGCCAACTCATCAATTCCCCCTGCATACGACAGCATCTCTGGAATCCAGTGGCCAGCATTCATAATGGGCTTCAGCCATTCAATGCACAGAACTCTACGCCTCACGGCGTCTTTAGTTAGCTTCCTAACAGCCTCGACCTTCACGTTAAGTTCGGCGATCAACCGTTCAGCCTCGCTCGTGCATCCTAACATTGCGCCAACGTTTGCTATGTCACTCCGAACGTCAGTGAGCGTATGTGGGTTCAACGCCGCCACCGTAACAGGCCTTCCAAGCTTGTTCACGGCCTCAAGCACGTCCCCCGCTCCAATCGCGCAGACGTCGCACAACTCCTGTGTGATTATTACTTCTGGGGCTGCCTTCTTGAGTTCATCGAACTTGATACGGTAGATACTCTTCCCTTCTTTCATGTACTGGACCACGAGCTCATCGATCCGGTCGCTCCCCAGCGTTGACGTGTCGAAGACCGGCTCGATCATCCTCGGCTTTGATTTGGCGTCCTCCGGAAAGTCGCACTCATGCGAGACGCCAACCAAACTGGAGCCTCGCCCGAGGGCGTAGATAATCTCCGTTGCACTGGGTAACAATGAAACGACTCGCATGCGCTTTCACCCGAACTTCACTTTCGCGCTAAGCGTCCACTGAAGCATGTTCGGTGGAACACCTAAGTCCGCCACCACAGCCAAAAACGAGAACAGCGACATCTCAGGCCGTCTACCCGCCACTCCCATCCCACGGGCCGCAATGGCTATGGAGGGCATATATTGCACTTCACACACACCCTCTAAGGTCGCGCCAACCTACCAGAGGGAGACGAAACTTCTTCATGAGCTCTCTGATTCAAGTAGATAGGAAGGAATGGGAGGACTTCCTCGAAAAACTTTCAGAGCTTGAAAGAAAGTATCAGCTGGTCCTCAATGAATTGGACACGGCAAATAGCAAGCTCCAAGCCATAGATGCCTCAGAGAAACACTATGAGGAGAACACGACTCCGGCAGCACCCGCACTCGAAAAAAGGCCGCCTGAACCGCGCACTACAACTCCGGAGAAGAGAGGCTTCTTGACCAAATTGAAGGCTGAGTTGCTATCCATTCGAATCTCCCCAACCGTGCCCGCCCGTCGGATCCTAAACCCGAATACGCCCCCCAACTATGCGTCATGCAGCCGTTGCGGAAGAAAGATCATGCACGCAACACGTTTTTGCGACCTATGCGGTGCAGATTTCGGAAAGTGGGTGTGTTCATGCGGACGCGAATTACCTGAATCGGCCAGTTTCTGTGATCATTGCGGCAGACGCGTGGAAGACAGGCCCTAGCAGGCTAACGGCTTGGACTAAGCCACAATACAGGCATGCGAGGTATGCGTCACTTCGCGATTCGCTTGTCAGCCTCTTCGATTAACCGGGCAATGTTAGCCCTAGCCTTCTTTAGCGCGTCATCTGATTGGCGCATGTCGGTCAGGTTTGACTCGACTGATCGTAGTCTGGCTCTTGAGACGTCAAGTTCGTCACGCAGTTGCTTGTTATCTTTCTCCAACTTGTCAATTGTGCCCATGAGAGCCTGAGAGCGGTCGATGAGCTTCTGATTTTCGGCTAGGAAACTTTCAAACTCCTTCCGCTCAATTGTAACACGATCTGACATAGACAACGCGATTAACGCTCTTCGCGGTGGGATATGAGTAGTACGGTTATGACTCGGTCGATCCGCGGCGGCAAATCAATCCTCTATTTGAGGCTGAGAAATCTTGCCTCAGATCAGACAACCACAGCTCGGGACGAGCGAATAAAGAGTAGAATTTGCTGCCTGATCGTCGCGCCCGGTGATTCAGCGTCGCCTTGAGAGTACGAGTATGGCTCCCGCGACAGCCAAGGCGCTGAGTATTATCATCAATGGTTCAATTGGCGATGACTCCGTTGCCGGCTGCGTAGCCTGAGCCTCCACTGCTTGACTGATGAGTGGAGGGGCGACGGGTGATCCGCCGGGAGGTGGGCCCGTGGACGGGGGTACGCTCGAACCAGTCGCGCTTGAAGGCGCATACGCGTAAGACCCGATTGATGTGTCCACCTCCGGGAAGATTCGTCCATTGTCGTCTGCAAGAGCGCACGCCTTGATGTAGATCGTGACGGTCCCCGTGAGTGAAGGTGGTGTGAACGAGGAAGTGTAGACTCCAGGCGAGGTCTGCCTCAGCGTAGCCGTAGCCGCAGTGCAACTGCTGTTAGTTCCAGCCGTTGTCGTCGTCACGACCGTTGTTGTCGTAATCGTCACGGTCGAGTTGTTGTCAACATTTATGTGGCGATATGAAAATGGGGGAAGAATTTCGGTATGGGCACTACGCCTTACGATGGTCGTCGCCACGATTGAATTCGTGATGTTCATTTTCATCCCATGACACCCGCTAAAGATGGTCATGTCGCTTGATTCAGGGAAACATGCCCGAACTATGCCTAATCTAGGGGGAGCCATGAGATTGGCTGCGTACAGGACAAATCAAACGCTTGTCAACCAGTTATTTCTGAGCCCCAACTAACGCGACAATCCCAAGACTCATCTTCTCTAAGAATGTGCGCCGGAAACCAGCTTTGCAAAGAAGCCCGCATATCCTCTCGGGCGGGACAGCAATCGTTATTGAGTTTGCCAAGTAGACCAAGGTTCTCTTCCAGTGCGTCGAGACCACGCGTCCCATTGTAGGCAGAACACGAAAGATATGAAAACGGTAAATCCACCAAATGCGCGAGTCATCCGGTCGGACAAAATCAAGAGAAAGAAACCAGCCTTCTTCCCGGAGGATTCTCTGAGACTCTTTGAAGACAGCCTGCTTGTCTGCAAAATTGCGCAACGCTAAGCCTATTGTGATGTAATCAAAAACTTCGGTTCGAAAGGGTAAGGATTCTCCTGCCGCCCTGACAAACTCTATTTGACGAACGCTCTGTTGCTTCGATTTGTTTCTCCTGGCGACCCTCAACATGGCCGAGCTCATGTCTAAGCCCACAATCATTCGTGGTCTTAGTGCGGAGCGTGCGACGTTGAATGTGACGAGGCCGGTCCCACACGCGAGATCTAAGATCTTGACCTCGCGAGAGAGATCGATCTTGGACAACAGTCGGTTCCTCCAATTCGAGTCAAGCGTTAGCGTCATGAGCCGCAAGAGAAAGTCGTATTCGGTTTCGACATCGGTGAAGATCTTCAGAACGAATTTTGCTTTGTCGATGAATTTGGTTGGGATGTCCATCGTGGTCAAGGCTCAGGCCCCGGTTTGAGGGAACGGTTAAGTTGGGCAGTCTGCAGGCTAAATGTTTGCTTTACCATGTACCGAATCGAAGAAGCGAGAATTATTGAGGAGATAAGGCGACGCGGATCAAAGCGTGTACTCCTCCAAATGCCTGAAGGCCTAAAACCCCTAGGATTCCGACTCGCCAAACTTCTTGAGAGCCAGGAAGGAATCGAGGTTTTCGTATCGGGCGATCCATGCTATGGGGCTTGCGACCTAGCGTTAGGCCCGAAATTACATGTTGCGGCCGATTTGCTAATACACATCGGGCACGCCCAAATACCCGGAGAGTTTCCTGACGAGAATGTTCTCTTCGTCGAAGCACAAGCCGACGCCTCCGTAGGCGAACTCGTAGAGCAGGCTGCTAGAATGTTGAGTTCAGAGCATAGGATAGGCCTCGCTTCCAATATCCAACACATTCACCAGCTTAACATAGCGAAAGAAATTCTCGAAAGGAACGGAAAGGAGGTGCTCATCGGCCGAGCTTCTGGCTGGCTAAAGTACCCGGGGCAGGTGTTAGGCTGCGATTACGGAAGTGTGCGCGCAATCGCGGATAAGGTTGATGCTATCGTAGTGCTAAGCGGAGGCGACTTTCACGCAATAGGTATCCCATTGGCAACAGGGAGGCGGACAATTGTCGTTGACCCGTTCCAACGCACAGCTAGGGATATGACCGAGGTATGCAAGAAACTTCTTCGAAAGCGATGGATCAACATCGAGAAATTCAAAGAAACAAAACGAGTCGGTATCATAGTAGGTCTCAAGAGCAGTCAAATGAACATAGCCTTGGCACGTCGACTGAAACAGCTATTGGAGCAGAACGGACAGGCAGCCGTTCTATTATGCGCCGCTGAAGTGATTCCCGAGACGTTGGAGTCTTTTACTGACCTAGAGGCCTACGTGGAAGTGTCCTGCCCGCGGATCAGCACAGATGACCAAGAGCGTTACAGGAAACCCATCTTGAACCCTGAGGAACTGATGATCGCTCTTGGCAAGAAGAGTTGGGAAGATTACACGAAGGGTATGGCATTAGAGGAATGGCATTAGTAGCCATACCATGTCTGAGGAAGAGTCATTTGGCAACCCGCCCCATCCAAATTCGCAAGCACGACTTAGCAATCAGGCTTCAGAGAGTTGGCCCTCATCCGAGACCTAAGGTTGGTCTTGAGCAGTACACTACTCCGGCTGATTTAGCCGCCGAAATTCTCTTCGCCGCGTGCTACCTCCATGACGACATTGAGAGCAAACGCATCGTAGACCTCGGTACCGGGACTGGTAGACTCGCGATAGGAGCTTCAATTCTTGGGGCCGCTTACGTCGTGGGCGTTGATGTAGACGAATCAAGCCTAAGACTCGCACGGGCTGCCAAAAATTCACTTCGAGCGGAAGTGGACTTTGTTCTCGGAGATATAGGAGTCATTCACGGACGAGTAGAGACAGTGTTTATGAACCCCCCGTTCGGCACGAAAAAAGCCCACGCTGACCTACGGTTCCTCGAATGCGCCCTTCGGCTAGGAAGGGTAGTCTACAGCATCCACAAGTCCTCTACCCGTCAATTTCTGACAGACTGGTTGCTAAAGCGCGGATTCAACAGCGAACGCCTTAAGGCGACTGAAATTCAGATCCCCCATCAGTTCAGCTTCCACCGAAAAACCAGACAATCGGTCGAGGTTGACGTAATTAGAGTTACGACTTGATTACAACCAATAGCACTCCGCCGAATCCGACAAAGTCGGAGGATTAGCTCAATGCATTGTAGAGGCCTTGATTATGGAAGGCGACAAATCGGTGCTTATATAGCGGGTGCGATTAACGCTCTCGTCAACTGAAGAAATCACTTACGGAAGCTTCCCCGGATAAGTCGGCTTATTCGTATCCTTCAGGGAGTGATTTCAAAGTCAGGTCGACGAATATTGAGCAAGATACAAACCGAAATGGTTCAACCCGTAGTGCCAGGCGACAAGTTGGGCGTCATAGAACAATATCTACCTGGCGCGGGCACATACGAAAAAGATGGTACCATATACGCTAACTTCACTGGTAAAGCGCGGATTGACCTGAAGAACAAAAGGGTAACAGTCTTACCTACTACCCGGACGGCCGTCTTACCGAAGGAAGGAACGACGGTAATTGCCTCTGTCATCCACACCTCGGAGAAGATGGCTACTGTGAACATCTGGAAGATCAATGACAAAGCCATACAGACCCCATTCACCGCAATGCTACACATATCTTCGTCCAGCCCACGGTACGAACGGAACATGTCCGATGTCTGCAAGGGGGGGGACATGATACGGGCCAGAGTTATTGAGATGAACCGAATTCCCCAACTAACAACGGCTGGGCGCGGACTCGGTGTTATCAAGGCATTCTGTTCAAGATGTGGGGCTACGTTAGAGTTCAAGAACCGACGGTTGCAGTGCCCCTCGTGTGGAAACATTGAAAGGAGAAGACTTGCAGAGGACTTCGAAACTCAAAACCAGGCGTGAAGAGAATGGAAGTTAAAGTCATTTCAAAGTCTAAGAATGAGCTTAGGCTCGAAATAGTGGGTGAAGACCATACATTCTGCAATCTCTTACAGAATATCCTACTGGGTGACAAAAATGTTGAACTAGCCGGCTACGATCAACCTCACCCTCTAATCAGGTCCAGCATAATATACGTAAAGACGCGACGAGAGATCTCTCCCGAAAAAACGTTGTTGAACGCGCTCGAAAGCATGCAGGATCTTAACAAGGAGTTCGCTGAAAAGTTCAGTGAGGCCGTCGGACCCTCCTGATGAATTCCGACGCGCTCCAGAGCATCCTCCGTAACAAGCAGCTAGCGAGCTTGGGGGACGCGTTTGTAAATTTCATTTACTCACTAGCTCTGACCAAGGTCAGGAGCCATCCTGAAGGAACTAAGGTGAGCGACAGAATCCTCTCTGAAGCGTTCAGGCTTGCAGGCTTACGAGAGCAGTTAGGGTCACGACTCTCAAGAAAAGACTTGGCGAACGCGGCGGAGTCATTACTAGCCGAAACCTATCGCAGACAACTAATCTCAATCGACGAGAGCGTTGAGATCATAACCCAAAACCCCGAGGACCTAAATGGAGGGTTATCAAATCTCCTCAAACTAGCTGCGGAACGGATAACCAAATCAAGCTAGCGAATCAGTTTGCTAAAGCGAGAGACTAGAATACTCGGCCTGAGCGGCATGGTAACTGAACGCAAGACAATCATTGCAAGTGTAGTCTTCAGAGGGTCATTTTGGTTAGACGGCGTTGCCACCACGACGCTAGAGAGCAACGAACGGAATTCCAACCTTAAGCTGTCGAACTTCATCAAGAACTCAAAGCAATTTTCGCAACTCCATGCCGTCGTAATCAGCCAAAGGTTACACCTTGGGACAATATCGATTCATGACCTAGCTAGAAGAGTGAAGCTTCCTGTCATAGCAACCCCGGAACGACACGAAAGATTGTGCCGAGGGGATCGAGGCGCAGCTAAATTTGTTCTTAGAATCGGCGGAGAACAAGTATCCGCCTCGGCCGCCCGTGTTGACAGAGCCCATGCCGAGAGGCTGTATGGAATCGGTTGTAGCCCTAACCGTAAGGTCCCAGAGGCGATCAGAGTTGCGGATTTGTTGGTAGAGGAATTAGCCCGGACCCTTTAAGTCGCATCCTAAGTCCGGAGGGAGATTGGGTGCGAATTAGGCACGCCAAACACAATGCGTAGCCATTTTTTGGCATACTAAAAGAACCGAAGGCAAAGATACAGACGCTATGACGATTTATCGGCCACAACCCAAGTAACGCTTAAAAGTAACTCGGGTGGATTGGGCTCGCTGGTTGTTATCAAAAGTGCAGTTTTGCCCCAAGTGCGGGCTCGCGCTTCTGCCCACAAAGAAGCAAAAGGCGGTTGTACTTAGCTGCCCCAAGTGCGGTTACGAGACGAAACGGTCAGACCGCACTGTACAGAAACTCGAGCAACAGAAGGAGAACGTAGTCGTCATCGGCAAAGAAGAACAAAAAATCCGAACCTTACCTAAGACCAAAGTAGACTGCCCGAAGTGTGGACACCGGGAAGCATACTACTGGTTGGTGCAAACACGAGGTGCGGACGAGTCGTCAACCCAGTTCTTCCGATGCACAAGCTGTGGGACGACTTGGCGCGAGAATTCCTAGGTACCCTGGGACACCGTTCAATTAAAATGCATAATGTCTCACTAGAGGCACTGTCGAAGACTCGGTGAATAGGGATTGTTCAAGGCAACGATTGGCGACGCTAGGCTTTGGAGAAACATGCTCGCGGCCATCTCGACGTTGATAGAAGAGGCCGACGTGAGCGCTTCCCCGGACGGCATCAAACTCCGCTCAATGGATCCATCCCATGTGGCCATGGTCGACTTTGAGTGGAATAAATCCGCATTCCAAGAATATACTTGCGCTCAACCAACAAAGATACGACTCAACGTTACGGACATTGTTAAGAAACTTCGGGGCGCGGGGCAAGAGCCTCTTGAAATGGCGTATGACGAGAGTACCCGCAAATTGAACATGGTGATCAAGGGTAAATGGAAGACGACGTTCACATTACCAACGCTTGACCCAGGAGACGAGGAAGTGCCAACTCCTAAGATAGCTTTCAACACGAAAATCAAGATGATCAGCTCTAGCTTCAAAGACATAATCGACCAAATCCAAACGGTCAGTGACAACGTCAAGTTTGAGACTACTGCAGACAAGTTCATCGCCGAGGCCATAACCGAACTCAGCGGAGCGAAGATCGAACTCGAGAAAGGTAGTGATGTCTTGCTAGAGCTTGAAGTTAAGGAACCGTGCAAAGCAACTTTCAATCTCAACTATCTCGCCGAAATATCGAAGGCCGGCGCCTCGGCGGCGGAGCTTGTTACTCTCGAGTTTTCAACAAACATGCCGGTGAAGCTTGAATACGAAATGCCTCAGCAGGGGAAGCTACTGTACTACTTAGCACCCAGAATCGAGGCGGAATAGAGGACCTGACGTCAACGCGTAAACTATTCCTAGCCTCAATCGTTGGCTAGAAGCTGTTAAGATGCAGACCCTCCTTACGAAGTTGGATTTCGCGAAGTTCCCCTTCACGGTGGAGGCTTCTAGCTATATTAGATCACGAAACATTGACCCCTTAGAACTGACTAGACCAGAACTTGCCTCTATCCTCGACAGGGCGATGGACCGAATCAGGCAAGGCGTTTTCCAAGGAAAGATAGCGGCGGAGCTAACGCAGGAGGATGTCGATATTCTCGCGTACCCGACCGCCCTGATGTTGATTAGCTCTGTGGGGGACGACAGAACTCGTCGGCGATACGCTCTTGCCGAGGCTAAGAGGGCCTACGAATTACTTCGGTACGAGAACCCCGATAAATTGTTGCAAATCGCTGCAGCCTCGTTTGGATGGAATTCGAGGCTCGTTGAGCGAGACGTGGGAGAAACACACTTCGAATTTGCAGTACACTTCACGGTCTACATTCGCAACGCAGCGCGAATTCACGACCTTAAATGGAAACTAGTCAACCGCGTACTAACTGAAGGATTCGTATTACTTCCGCGCGAAGATTTCGCTAGACTTCTTGAAGAAGAGGTTCAGGCTCGCGTCTTGGAGAAGACGGCTGACCCAACGGTGGAGTTGCCTGAGGAGTTAGCAAAGCGAGTTGAACCGCTACGCGCCACGCTTAGAGCCAGGTCTCAACACCTAGCTGCGGATGAGATGCCACATGCGGTAATGGCTTCCGCTATGCCTCCCTGTATGAAGAACCTACTCAGCCTTCTTCAGACTAGCAAACACATTTCGCATATGGGACGCTTCGCCATGGCGGCATTCCTCCTCAACATAGGGACAAACGAGGAAGAACTTCTCAAGATGTTTAAGGCGTTCAGCGACTTTGATGAACGTATAGCCCGCTATCAAGTGGAGCACATCGCCGGCAAACGTGGATCAAGGAGAAAATACACAGCACCAAACTGCGCCACAATGCGCACACACGGTGTGTGCGTGAATCCCGACGAACTCTGCGCGACCATAACGCATCCACTTTCCTATTACCGTAGGAAAGCTAGAGCATCCCTCCGCCGCGAACAGCCCGGAAAGCTTCGAGAACAAGCCCGAAAATAGGCCGGCGAGTGGCAAGTGAGAACGAAGGGATTAGGCCTTACCTTAACTGTATTCTTGCTGCTCTTGTTCTCGCTAATCCCCACGGTCCCTCCGCATCACGCTTCAATAATCCTTCAAGACGGAGTTCCGACAACCGGCCAGGTTTCTGTTCTAGTGGAAGCACAAAGTGACCTCACATCTTCTCAGGTAGAGCTCCTTCAAAGCTACGGCGCGGTCACCACCGTCGCAGGCCCAATCGCCGTACTCCACACCCGCACTGAATACTTGCCCGCAATTGCGCAACTCAGCTTCATAATTAGAGTCGAGAAATCGTATCCCCTAGACGCCCAGCTTGATAAGAGCGTACCAGACATTGGCGCCCCAGTGGTTTGGGATGAAGTCAAGGATCCATCCGGCCGCAATGTGACAGGAGCTGGGGTAATAGTCGGTTTCGTCGACACGGGCATTGACACAACGCATCCAGACTTCACATTTCCAAATGGCACTACGAAGATACTGTACGTTTGGGATCAAACAAGCTACGGCCGCCCCCCGAAGGGATTCGGTTACGGCTATGAATGCACATCGGTGGACATTGAAGCCAAGACATGCCCCGAAGTCGATACATTCGGCCATGGGACTCATGTGGCCGGAATTGCCGCAAGTTCTGGAAGAGCGACCGGGAACTATACTGGAGTGGCCCCGGATGCGAGAATAATCTTCGTGAAGAGCGGCCATGAAGTCTGTAGCGGAGACAGTTGGACGTTTGAAACGGATCAAATACTAGACGGAGTAAGCTACATGGTATCGAAAGCCGCCGAGCTTAAGATGCGATTAGTAGTTAGCCTGAGCTTGGGCGGAAACATCGGCTCGCACGACGGTACGGGTTCATTCGAACTTGCGCTTGACGCTTTTGTGAGACGGGGCACGCCAATCGTCGTGGCAGCGGGGAATGCGGCTCAGGATCAGGACCACATCGATGGCCAAATCAACCAAGGGGAAAACACTACATTTCAATTCTCGCTAAGAGAATCAACAACCGATGTCGCCATAGACATCTGGTCCTCGACTACGGATCAGCTATCTGGCTGGTTGCACGCGCCCGACGGCACCACGTATCCCATTCGATCTTTTTCCGGAGCCGCAATCACTAACATCGGCGAGGTCAACACTACCACGGCGTCGTTCGCAGACGGCAACGAACTCTACGTCGAAGTCAATTCAAGCAGTGGCCTACCATTGAACAGGTGGAGTGTGAGCCTTATCGGTAGCAAAATCCACTCCCAGGGTTTCTGGAATGCTTGGACAGATTCTTCGACGTGCTCCTTTCCAGGCTCATTCTTCCTGCCCGGAGACGGCTATTTGGTGGATTCCAAAGATACGATAGGCATCCCAGGGACAGCCGCCGACGTAGTAACAGTCGGCGCGTATGTTACAAAGACTTCCTGGAAAGGGATGGACGGACAAACCTATGGCGAGGCTGACCTCACGCCGGGTGGAATCGCCTCTTTCAGCTCCATCGGCCCGACAAGGGATGGCCGGATAAAACCGGACATCGTTGCTCCGGGGGATGTGGTAGCGTCGGCTAGATCGAGCGCGGTCTCACAGTCGCCGAGCGATCCGGACGCTTATCACAGGGTTCTGGCGGGAACAAGTATGGCTACCCCACATGTTGCCGGCGCGATCGCTCTAATGCTCCAGTACGAGCCAACCCTACCCGCAATCAAGATCCCTGAGATCCTTCGGCAAACTGCAAGGCTAGACCAATTCACCGGACCCCTCGAGAACGGCTCGACGACATGGGGCTTCGGGAAAGCCGACGCGAGAACTGCGACCGGCCTGTCTCGCCAAACACTCTGGGTTAACGGTATTCCTTCGACGATCTCGGTCCCAATTGACCTCAACCAGACTGGAAACACAACTGTCAACGGAGGCTCTTGGACCGATTTCTACTTCGCGAAAGGTTCATCATTCAACATTACATTCGCGCATCTCATCCAAGCCGGCGCTGACACCCGCTACGAGTTTCAAACAGAGGATCTTATCGGGACGAAGGATCCGCTTGTCGCCGTCAACTATACAACTCAATATTTGTTAACAGTTAGTTCCCCGTACGGGCCAACCACCGGTGCGGGCTGGTATAACGCGAATACAAACGCAACCCTAAACGCCCCCGAAACCATACCTGCGCCTGGAGTCTTCGGAGACGTCGGCGTCGAGTACGTCCTGACCTATTGGATAACGAATAATGGGGCTATGAGTTCAAACACCATCCTGATGAACGGCCCCAAGTCAGTGACTGCCATCTACACGATTACTGTTCCGGGACTAACGTTGGCTGAGTTGATACTCGCGTCGGTAGCCTTCGTCCTCACCGGAATCATATTAGCGAGGAAGAGGTTGACCTGACTTGGTCCAAACGTTTACTTCTTCTTGAGAAGGACGCTTGAGGCTTCGATCATCACGTCGAAGGAAGCTACGTCCTTAAGCGGAGGCGGCCCGGTAACCTTGCCCGTGGTTAGGTCGAACTGCCCTCCGTGCCACGGACACGTGACGGTATTTCCTTCTAGCTCTCCTTCACTGAGTGGGCCTCCTCTATGAGTGCACTTGTCAGCGATTGCATACAGTTTGCCGCCAACATTGGCAATGACGACCTCCTCACCGTTTACGACCACTTTCTTCAAAGATCCAGCCGGAAAATCGTTGACCTGGCCAACTTTGACGTAGCCATCACTCATCCAAATCAACCGTCCAAAAGCTCCACTTACTGGTTAATGAAGTCGACGAAACTTCAATAATATATGCCATAGCTTCATTCCGCCTACTTAGCATAGTTGCATACCTCAACCGTCGGGAACAAAAAATGCAGGCCAAGAATCAAATACAACGGTTTGAGTTCCTGAGACAGAAGTTTCAGGAATATTACAAGGCAAACATCAGCAAACTCGAACCGCCCCCGGCCATGGTTGAACGCGAATTCGGTTTCTTGTTATTTCGAGAACGAGTTATGGTACGCCACAAGGCATTCCGTGACTTCGAATCCTTCGGCAACTCCCTCCTCTCACTAACTCCTTCAGACACATACTACTCCACAGCCTACTATGAACACCCGGAACTCGAGATGGAACGAAAGAAATGGCTAGGCTCCGATGTCGTATTCGACGTCGACGCAGACCACATTGACACTCCATGCAAAGAAACTCATGACGTCTGGACGTGTACGAGCTGCAAAGAAACGCGACGAGGAAAGAAACCTTTGAAGTGCCCCAAATGTGGGAGCGAGAAGATTGATGAGAAACCTTGGTTATGCGACAGATGCCTCGTAGCCGCAAAGGAGGAGATCCTGAAGCTTGTGGAATTTCTTTCCGAGGATTTCGGAATCAAATCCGAAGAGATGCACGCGTTCTTTTCAGGCCATAGAGGATACCACTTGCATTTGATCTCGGACAACCTGAAAACCTTGGACGACGTTCAAAGAAGGGAGATCGTCGATTATGTTATGGCACTGGGATTGGACCCTGCTGAGCAGGGCCTGTACCAAGATTTCTTCGACAACAAGCATTCATTCGTTGTTGGACCCGACCTAACGGACCCAGGTTGGCGCGGAAGGTTAGCGCGCGGAGTGTATCAAATTCTGACAGAATGGAACCAAAACTCCCTGGTTGAACTTGGATTTACGCGAGGGGCCGCTACGCAGATTATAAAGGATCGCGACCACATCAAGGCTGAATGGTCCAGGAAGATGTTGTGGAGTTCCTTCCAGGATAAATGGAAAATAAACGAGATCGTGTGGAGAAACATAGTTGAGAAAGCAATGAGTTTGGTCGCGTTGCCGGCGAAGATCGACACAGTCGTCACCACGGACATCCACAGGTTGATAAGAATGCCCGGTACCCTAAACGGGAAGACAGGATTGAAGGCTACGCCTGTCCGGTTGGACGAATTAGAAGAGTTCGACCCATTCTATGAACCAGTCGTATTTGATGGAACACAAAAGGTTGAGGTCACGGAAGCACCCAAGCTGAGGTTACGTGATCAATCATTTGGCCCATACGTCGATGAAAAGGTTGAATTGCCTTTGGCTGCCGCGATATTGCTCATCGCGAAGGGCGTTGCATTTCCGGTGATATAGCTTGTATAATGAACTGTACAAAGCCTGGAAATCTGAAATTAACTCCGAAGAAACTCAACCCCTACCGGAGGACTTCTACCAAAGAGCCGAAGCCTACGTAGGGAGTGCGGAGCACGATGAGACGTCCGCTGACGAGCATACGGCCAAAGGACGGCTTCTTTTCAAAGAGAAGGAGATAGTGAATCGACTTCTTCACGAGTTGAAAGAAGCGCGGCTCCGAAAACTACTTGCACTTGCGCAGAACGGTAAAGGGATCAACGAAGCTAATTTGACGGAGGAAGAGAGAAAACTCGCAAGAGAATTCACCCAATCCGTCGCGGATTTCAATAAAGACAAGCCGAAAGCTAAACCCGCCGTTTCTGAAGAACCGGTTGGATTGTCCGTGCTGCGTTTCCTTCAAGATATCCCGGAGATCGTAGGGACGGATTTGAAAATATACGGACCCTACAAGAAGGAAGACGTGGGATCGCTGCCGAACCAGAATGCAATCGCATTGGTAAAACAGGGCGCAGCTAAGGAAATTGAAGTACGACAAATCGCCGAGTCTCAGAAGACTGGATCAGCTGCCATCAACAATAAATAGACCACGTAACCGCTAGTAGCGAAAATGCGATGATCGGTATGAAAGTTCCCAAGGAAATGCGAACCTACTGTCCGAAATGCAAGACCCATACCGATCACCAAGTATCCATCTACAAGAAGGGAAAAGACAGAGCTATGGCGGTTGGGAACAGGCGCCACGAACGAGACGAGCATGGCTATGGCGGACAGAAATTTCCAAAACTGAAGAGAACTGCAAAAACAACCAAAAAGCAACTTCTTAGGCTTACATGCCGAACGTGTGACGACACAAGGTACAGATTCGGCATTCGTCTACGAAAACTCGAGATAACCTGACCCTTCCACGACCTGGACTGGCCCTATGCGATTTGCCGGCAGCCATAACACTTATGTTCGATCATTCCGTTCTGGTGCATTCTTCCGCAGGAAGTGTTTGAACAGTTGGTTAAGGGCGAATTGATTCCGAAGCCGCAGAGCACGTTCATCCGTGTTAAGTGTCCGAAATGCGGCAATGAGCAAGTCATATTTGACAGACCGTCCATTGCCCCCCGATGTTCAGTCTGTGATGAACAGCTGGCTGACCCGGCTGGCGGCAAGGCAAGGATAAGGTCGGAAGTACTACAAGTCCTCGGTTAGGGGAAAAGCAAGTGCCCACTACCCCGGTTGAATATCCAGAGGTCGGAGATCTAGTAGTCGCAACCGTAACCAGGGTCGTGGACTACGGAGCGTACGTGAAACTCGATGAGTACGACGGCGTCGAGGGACTAATTCACATCTCAGAAATTGCAAGTACATACGTGAAGAACATTAGGGTGCATGTGAGAGAAGGCCAGAAACTCGTACTGAAAGTCTTGCGGGTTAACACGCAACGATTTCAGGTTGACCTATCACTACGACGCGTAACCGGCCGCGAAAAATCGGATAAGATGCTTGAATGGAAGAAGGTGAAAAAAGCAGATTCAATAATCAAGGGAGCGGCGGAACGACTGAAAGCCATAACCGAAGACGTGGATAAGATCAGGACGGTAATTTACGAGAAATTCGACAACCCATTCGATGCCTTCGAGACTGCCGTGGATGACGGAGAGGAAACGTTCACCAAACTTGGAATAGGCGAAGACTGGGCTAAGGTGCTTACCGAGGTCGCGAGGAGTAGGATCAGACTAGAGAAAGCCAAAGTCACGGGCACGGTTGAACTGTCCTGCACCAAGACCGCGGGCGTAGAGGCAATTCGAGAGGCCCTGAAGGATGCAAAGAAAGTCAAGAAATCTCGAGGAACAACGATTAAGGTCTACACCCTCGGGTCACCGAAATATCGATTCGAAGTAAGAAGTAAAGAGATAACGGACGCACAAGCGACTTTGAACTTGGCGATGGACGAGGCGTTGAATGCTATCAAAGGGCTTGGCGGCGACGGACGTAAGTTAGGTTGAAATGGCTAATACGAAAATGCCCTAAATGCAATACCTATACTATGAGACAGAACTGCCCAAAATGCGGCAGCGAAACGCTCACGCCACACCCCGCCAAGTTCTCCCCGCATGACAAGTATTCTAGACTTCGCGAGCCACGGAACTGAAAGGTTCAACCCGCTGACTCGACGTTGCCGAATACTGTCACGTGTGTACTTTAATCGACGCCAACGCAGGGTTGTATTCCGCATTGCCCTGCCAGGCCGCAACAATCGTGAACGTTCCCGACACGTCAGCTGTCCAACCGAGGCTCATCGTCTGAGACGTCATAGTTATCGTACGGATCGGAGTGAACGTCTTGTTATCAGTGGTGTATGCAACGGTAACGTTTGCACCAGCAACGAAAGGAGCCATGTTGACGGTAATCGTAACATTTTGGCCCATCGCAAATGATGCCGGTGAAGTAGAGACCGTTAGCGTACTGTTCGCCTTCGTTACGAGTAACGGTAGAGGCGTTGAAAAGGTCTCGGCGTAGGAACTAGTGGCTCCCAAGTAGTGTGCCCGCACTAGGTAATTCCCTGGTTCCGGCGTCCAAGTGTAGTTGTACGCGCCGCTTGGACTGGCGGTCACTAGTGAGATCTCCTGCCACGTCTGCCCGCTATCAACTGACGACTCTACATACAATTGTAGAGGATTGATAGGCAACGGTTTTCCACTAGGATCAGTCATGTTACCTGTAAGAAGCACCTTTTGTCCGTAGTTAATGCTGGACGCGAATGGATGCATCGTAAGTAGGGTGGATTTGATGTAGTTCACTTTGAATAGGAAGACGAACTTGTTCGTTGATGCGAATGCTTGTGTTAGGTACGGAGAAGGAGTCGTTTGAGTGTTTGCCGTCGTGATAGTCATCATGTACCCTAACATTGATTCCGTATTGAGTTGCGCACTCGTCGTGATTGTGTCGTTCGAAACTACCTTCTTGCTGGTAGCGTTCACAATTTCTCTGATGTAGTCGCTTTGTCCCGTCTGCGGGTTAGTGTTTGTCTGAAGGAAGAGTATTTTGTATTTGTTCCACATGGTTTGGTTACCAATACGAGCCATCCAGTACCATTTTCCGTCCTCTCCGAATCCCTGCCAACCACCCGAAGTCCCACCTGACGGGGTGATGAAAATCGCTACATAGGAGACGTTGTAACGTTGGAGGTTCGGAATGGCCATGGTGATATTATCAAGGAAAGTCTGCGCAATCATCCCTATCTGTGTTGAATTCTGTGTTCCATTATCTGCGATTGTCGTACGGTTGCCAAGCGCCGTAATCCAATAACCATAGTCCCACCACGCGAAAACAACTGAATCCGGTGGGGTGTTCAGGCGCATCCATGACAACGCTTCAAGCCAATCATCGTATTTGAGTTCGTTTCCAGCAGACGGCGCGGTCGGAATACTTGAAGTGACGATTGTCGCTGGCTGGTACGACCCACGTACAGCAGTCCAAAATGTTGGGATGATGGCTATGAGCAGGATGAGAAATATCGCGAGGCCGAACTCTCGGCCGATTCTGGATATTACTCGAGTCTTTCGTTTGGGGTAGATAACGGCCTCACGAACGATATCTACTGCTGGTTTACCTAACTCAACGGTTCCGATGGCTCCTAGAATGCAGAACGCCGGGGCCAGCAGGAGTGTGAGTCGAACGAATGAGGCCGCGAAGTAGACGGCAGTAATCCCCCACAAAACGATAAAGATATCCTCGTTCTTTCCGCGCTGAATTACGAAGACGATGCCGAACAGGATTAGGAATGTGATCGCTCCAAATTCGTAAAAGAAGCTACCCCAAGTTGCGGGTTGGTGCTCGGCGACGCTGGCAATGATTGGCACGTTCCCCCGAACAAATGGGTTGATGACCGCGAAGAACTTACCGTAAGGTAAAGAGACGATATTGAAGTAGGATAACGCTGCAACGGCCGCCACTGTTGCGGCTACAGCTCCGACCAATGTGAGAAAACGCACTCTCGTACCCTCGAGGTAACTGGAAGCCTCACGCGCCAGGAGGATTATTTCGCCAGCGATTACGGCCAACCAGGTAATGTCGGTCAGGTCACTGAAGCCCAGTTTGGGAACCAGGAATGGTGTGAGTACGAGGAAGATGCCCATTGAAATGGAGTAACTCAAGAATAGTTTCTTCGAGTAGCGTCCGACAAGGACGAGGACAATCACGTAGAGCGGGATTAGATCAAGTGGGTAAAGTGACCCGGCCCACTCCGCGGCGAGGTAGAAAAGTGAGAAGCCCGCTAAGACCGAGTAAGTAAGCGTCTTGCGCGTGGATGAATTAGCGTCAGTTGACCTCATGAAGAAGAGAAAAGTCAGAACCATAAGCAAAATGCCCAGAGGCTCGTGACGGAGGAACCCAAGCTGAGTTCTTCCGATGCTGCTAGGGTTCAGTGCAAGGAAAAGCGCAGTTAGCAGGCCCGCACCCTTGCCCCAGAAGTCCTTGCCCAGGAAGTAAACGGCCAGAACCGTGATCGTTCCAGCCGCGACGGGAAAAAGCATTACCATATCGTAAGGTGAAACCACGACGCCGACATACCGCAGTGCCATGATTATAGCGGCAGCAACAAACGCTTCACCGTAAAGGTTCCAAGTCGGCATATCGGCTCCGTACGGATACCAGCTCATCGTATCGTGCCACTGGAACCAAGCCAAGAAACCATGGTCGACCGTATATTGAATCATGCGATATTGAAGGTACGGGTCAAATTCGTTGATATAATATCCCCAACGAATCGGCATTAAACGGACAATTAACGCGATTACGAAGATGAGACTCAGCGCTACGTATTCCAACACCGTACCGCGTGAAACACCTGAGGCCGACTTGCGGATGCCATCAACGCGATCCGCGAGGACCTCGCGATTCACGTATTTGCCCAAAACACCTTTTGCTCTTCTTAGGGCTCGGCCGGTTGCTGACAATTTTGCACCCGCAGATTTTTCGAAAGTACACTTTCCGCCTGATATAAAAGGTTGCTAACGGAAATAAACACGTAATTCGACTTGTCTCACGTCAATGCCTCTCTAGTTGTGTGTGGTGCGTTGGCGGAAGGAGCGTAGTACACTGTGTGGTACGGCTTTGTTTTGGTGGGTAGAGGCTCATGACGTCCATTGAGGAGGGATTTGAATAACTCCAGAATTGGCCGAAAGCCTTGTCAGAAACTTCGAGGTTTCTATACCGGGAAATATGCCATGCCCCCCGCATTTCTGACCTGCCCCTCCTGCGGGAAGATGAATGCCGAAGGAGGGCGGTATTGCATCCAGTGTGGTAGCATCCTAAGCCCCATTTATTGTTCTTCATGCGGAACCAAGAACCCGGATGGGCTAGAGCAGTGTCTAGAATGTGGCTCTTCGCTGCCTAGCCTCGCAGGTTTGAGGTGGAATCCAATTGTCACCGTACTTAGTCCAACGTCAGCAATGTCCGGGGAAGAACTACCGACCGTCACGGCGGATGCCGCCGACAAAACAGGCGGTAAGTGGTTACGACGAAAGGCCGATAGGCGTGAGAGGACGGGTAAGGCTAATGCTAGGCAGACTTCCGCGAGTAACCATACTTAGTCGTGTCGTAGAAGGGAGTGTTCGTGATTATTGCGGGTTCGTATCTATTGCGAACGCGCATGTCGACCAGAGAACCAAGCTTAGCGTTCTGCTGCCTGACGTAGCCCATTGCAATTCCTGTGTTGATAATCGGTGACAAAGTACCGCTGGTGACCACGCCGATATCCTCTCCGTTCAAGGTTATAGTGAAACCGTGTCTTGGAATAACGCGGTTTTGCATAGCAAATCCAACGCGCAGCCTCCTCGGGCCACTCTCCTTGACTTCTTTCAGCTTACTCCTTCCTATGAAGTCCTTATGTAATTTGACGACGAAACCAAGCCTTGCCTCAAAGGGATCAGTCTTCTCGTCGATGTCTGTTCCGTATAGACAGAGGCCGGCCTCAAGACGCAATAGATCCCTTGCACCGAGACCACAGAGCGCGAGACGAAGAGGCTTACCGGTTCTCAGTAATTCATCCCAGACAGCCTGCGCATTATCGGGATGCTCGATCGAAGTATTCCAAACGAGAATTTCGAATCCATCCTCTCCAGTATAGCCGGTTCTCGATAGGAGGACACGGGCGTGAGCGATCTCCGAAGAAATGCAGCCGAACCTTGGCACGTCTGCGAGTCTTGGGTCGTGGGCAGCTTCCGCAACCAAGGCCACGGCCCGCGGTCCTTGGACGGCGAAAAGAGCAGATTCGTTTGACTTATCTTCGATCTCAACATCGAATTCGCTTCTGTTCGATGTGAACCAACCGTAGTCGCTTGCTCGGTTGGCCGCGTTATATACGACTAAGAACTCATCCTTTTGCAACCTGAAGACGAATAGATCATCTTTGATTCCACCGTCGGGTTTGCAGAGCAAGGAGTATTGGCCTTGGCCTTCGGTTAGGGTAGATACATCGTTTGACGCTACGTATTGCAGGAATCTTTCCGAGTCGCCGCCTTTGATTGTCGCCCGGCCCATATGGCTTACGTCGAAAATTCCAACGGAGTTTCTGACTGCGAGGCTTTCGGGAATTATTCCAGAGAACCAAAGGGGAAGATTGAAACCGGCGAACTCAGTCAAATGCCCATGTTTTTCATGGAAACCCTGCAACTGAACGGCTAATGCCAAGCCGCTTTACCGCACTGGCTACTTGATTCATGATCTGGTGCTTTGACTACTTGGCTATCGCATTCGGGCTTATCTTGACTTTCTCCGTTTCAAAGTCAAGCTTCTTCTTGCATTGAGGGCAGGTTCCATTGTGTCGTTGTATGATCTCCATTGGAGTTTCAAGCTCCAATCCGTGGTAGAGGATTGAGCCGCATTCTTGACAGAAAACCTTCTGAGGCATAGATAACACTCAGCCTGAAGATGATGGGTCAAAGTAAAGCAACATATTTTAGCCTCGTGGTTCTCTCCCGTCCCGTAATGTGATGCAGGATGTTCGAGGGGCTTCGAATTAAGCTAAGTAAAATTCCGTGGAGAATGCAGCGGTTTTTCACCAACGCAGGCTATTCATTACGGTTCTTCCGGTCGCCCTCCACACGGCGAGTTAAGCCTTCGACAACGGTTCTAGCCCTGGCCGTTGTTCTATTTATCGGATTTGTGTTGGCGGGAGGAGTGTATGATATTCTTGAACACCCAATATCCCTTCTGCCGACCTCATACGGCTACTCAGTGGTCATTCAAGGTACCCTCGGCCAACAGACTCTGAATGAGAGCCTGATTGCGGCTTTTCTCTACTTCCTCGGCGTGGCAGGCCTCTACATGTTGCTGCGGAGTACTAGGTACGCATACAGACCACGAAACGCCTACCTCCTCCTGATTCTAGGAACCCTGACGGTACTGTGTGTAGTAGCCTACTCGACATCTCTGATCAATACAAAGATCGGTTGATATTGTCACCAGTAATGGTCCTTCAAGCCCAAAGCAAATGCTCCGACATTCGTCAGCAAATGGATAGGCGGCGTTACGAGCAGCAGGATCAGTACTACCGGAAGGGAGATCGTCGAAAATACAGATACGAGAATTATCGCTCCGAGCACAAAGTCCAATTGGTCTACGATTGGCAGCGGGCCTCCTGGCTTAATCTTAAGCCTTCTCTTGATGAATGCGCCTGCGATGTCACCGAGCAGAGCGCCTAAAGAGGCTGGAATTGCTATCCCCATTAAGTTCCTCGAGAATAAGTAAGAGCACACCGCGCCAACAACAACCCCAACAATGAGACCGCTAAAAAACCCCCTAAACGTCTTGTGATCCCCCAACAACCTCTCTCCGTCCACGAAATTCCTTCCCAAGTCAATCGGCCGCCCTCCGCCGAAGATAACCGGTGCACCATTCGCACAGTACATCGGGAGGATTATGTAGAGGGCTGAAAACCAGTCTCCAATTGTCGGCAACACGGCTATCACTGAATGTACCGGCCTTGATTGCAATTACAGGGGGACATCTTTCAACCCACTCTCCTGTAAACTGACTAGGCAAGATTGCCTTGCACTATCCGTTCCCTCGATTCTTTCAAGAACGAATTCCTTGACGCCTGGCTTAGGGGTATTCTTGACTCTCAGTATCAGTCTAGGGAAATGGAAGACCGTGCGACGTGCTACGGGTTCGATATCGGCGGCGGTTGGCGTTAGACGAGAATGGACTTGACTAGTTATGATGCAGATCATATTGTGCAACGAGGCGAGCTCGCTCAAGTAGGCTACTTGCCTGCCCAAGTCACGATTGAGGTTGAAAATGCTGTCCCCGCCGGAGAATGCCGCGCGGTAAAGTGAACTGATCGAATCAACTATAACCATGCCCAATCTTGAAGTGACATAGTTCTCCAAGGACTCTACAATTCTTCGCTGCTCTGAGAATGTTTCCGGGAAGAACAACGAAATTAATTCGCTTACCTCTCCTGATTTAGTGCCCGCGATTTGGTTAAACCGCTGCTGAGTAAATGAATGGTCGGAGTCGATGTAGACTACCTTGAGTCCCTTGGCGGCAGAGGCGGTGGCCGCTTGAATGACTGTCGTTGTCTTACCGGTGGCCGCTTCGCCATAAATTAACGCCAATTCGCCCTCACAAAAGCCGCCGCGCAGCATGCTGTCAATTCCAGGGCAGCCAATCGGAATCCTGTTAGGCAACGCTGTCAACCTCGAGGGCGCGTCCAATAAGCGGCCGCGAGTTGATGTGCTCTTCCCGCGCCGGTGTGCTGAACGTCTATTCCTGACTTGACATTAGCTCTTTTACGATTGCCCTTGGCCTGGCCGCGTCAAGCAAGCGGGTGAATTGCTTAATCCACAGTGGGTAGAGGTAAAGCTTTCCGTAGAAAAACTCTTCAAATACTAAGTTGTCCAGCAGACTGATAGCTCTTCGCACTCTGGAGTATCCGTAGACCGTAGAGAGACGATCCACGTTATCTAGGGAGGGGAGGCTCATGAATTCAGATGCGATTGTGGAGTACACTTCTCTCTGCTCTTGGCCCTCTTGCAGCCTTCTCAGTCTAAGTTTTCGTAGGGCCAGTCGCTTAAACACCCGCGACTGCTTCAGCCGCTCGTCGAGAGCGGAATTTTGAGAGAGGTCCATGCGGGTTTCAGTCTCTCTATTGCCCGGCAACCCATTTTTAAATTAATGCATGAACGATGGAAGAACCGCGTTCGCATCCACTGCAGTCTTCACTTCTTCTTGGTAAGTTCCTTGAGATAACTCGCGTAGGCTTCCGCTGTGAGTAGGGTCTTCGCGTCAAGTTCCAAACGTGAAGGCTTAACTACCACTATCCATCCCGCGCCGTAGGGTTCTTGGTTCACGAGTTCGGGTGACTGAACCAACTTTTCGTTTCGCTCGGCGATTTCACCCGATACTGGCGAATAGAGCTCCGAAACCGCCTTAACCGACTCCACGGTTCCAAAAACTTCGCTTTGTTTCAACTGCTTTCCCAGTTGAGGAAGGTCTACGTAGACTACTTCGTGAAGCGATTTCTGCGCGTAATCGGTAATTCCCACGCGGCACTTCTCACCTTCAACAATTACCCACTCGTGTTCTTTTGTATACCTTAATGTTTCAGGTATTTCGTAGTCGTCGAATTTCATCAGAAGACGCTCCCCGCCAGGTTGTTAGAAGAAACGGGAGACTATTTAGCAGTATTCACAAAGTCTCTTTCACGTAGCCTTTGAACTGAGCCATGACTCATTGGAGGACCATGATGCGTTACGAACTCTCGCCGAAAAACACGGTGATCGTTCGCGGTCCGGCATCAATAACCCTAGTTGGCGGGCAAGCCACAATCCTAGGGGCACCCTTCGCGCCTCCTCAGACGAAGATCATCGGGCGTCACAAACAATCGCCTATAGAGACAGAAAGCGATGCCGAGCTTGAAATCAGCTTCGGAGAGACGGGTGAAATGTTTGAGGTTCAAGGGAGCACGATACCCACCTCATGGAGACTAGCCAGCGAAGCCCTGGAGCAGATGGTGGAAGGAGAAGTCGTTATTGTTGGGCCTCCCGACGTTGGAAAGAGTACCTTATGCACCTATCTCGTCAATAAGTTGTTGAGAACCGGGCGCAACCTCTGTGTCATCGATGCGGACATTGGCCAGACCGATATGGGACCTCCGACGACAATAGCCCGCGCCGTTCCAACCCACCCTATAACCTCCCTCCAAGAATTGATGCCGGACAGAAGACTCTTCATCGGCCACATAAGCCCGAGCAGCGTCGAACAAAAGCTAATCAGCTGCATTCGAAGGCTGTCGGCTAATCGAGAGAAACTACTCACGATCATAAACACCGATGGCTGGGTTATGGATATCGACGCGGTGCTGTACAAGATCAAACTACTAACACAAATCCAGCCAGACCTAGTGCTCGGCCTCGCAACGTCGAATCAACTTGAACCGATTTTGGACGGCATCAGATTTCACTCGATGAAGCTTGCCGCGGCGAAAAATATCTTGGAACGATCTAGAGTAGATAGAAGAACCATACGCTCGGAGGCCTACCGAAGATTCCTAGAAGGCGGGGCTATACGGCGGATAAGTTTGGAAAACATACAGCTGTCTTTTCCTCCCGGTTTCCCCGGAGTGAGTAGGGTTGACCGTCGCGCTCTAAGTAACCTCATTCTCGGTATTCTCGATTACGAAGGCTACCTGGCTCAAATAGGGATTCTCATAGATATCGAAGACGATGTCGCCACAATTTATACGAAACACAGTGGAGCGCCGCGCAACATTGAAGTTGGTTACGTCAAAATTTCGACATCTGACAACGAAATAGGGTTTCTCTAGGCCACCGATTACCTTGGAGATTATGCTTTTAGCAGGCCCCAGAACAAACCCTTAGAACCATCCAAGGAGGCACGATCACGGTTGACCAGCTTGGAAGACAATCGATCGAAAATCCACGAAACTGACAGAAAAATACTTGCCCTAGTCAAGGAACGGCTGGAGGTCGGAGCACGAGTCGCGGAAAACAAACACGAAAGAGGCCTGCCCACCATAGATGCTGATGCCGAACAAACTACGCTCGGAAGCATGATCCAATTCGCCGGCGAAATAGGACTTGAAAAAAGACTTGCCGGAAGGCTAGGGGAACTCCTGATTGAAGAAACGGTTCACGTCGAGGAAACGAAACATCCAGCACAGTCAAAGGATCAACTCATGAAGGAAATGTTCGAACTTACGCAGAAACTCTTAGCACAACGCCGAAAGATTACTAGATTCGAGATCGGAGAACCCAACTTTCCGACACCCAACGAAGTCGTACGTGGCCTAACCGCCACATTCCGAAAGAAGAAAGTCATAGGTTACGGACCATCCGCCGGCCTCCCCGAGTTAAGAAAAACGATCGCGGCACAACTAACGAAACGACATAAGACCATGATTGACCCTGACCAAATCCTAATCACTCCCGGTGCCCGCTTTGGTATCTTTGCCACGGTCACAAGCTTTGTCTCATCCCTTGAACGAGTAGTAATACCCCAACCGGCATGGCCAGCATACGAAGAATGCGTGAACTTCGTCAAAGGGCGACCCATCCCCTTGAGAACCAGTTTCGAAGACGATTGGGATATTGATCTAGACAAGCTCGAATTCGAACTCAAGAAGGGTGTTAGGATGTTGGTTCTGAACAGCCCCTCTAACCCCACCGGAAAAGTCATCGCTCATGAAGAGTTCCAGCGCATCGTTGACCTAGCGGCAAAATACAACACAATGATACTGTCGGACGAAGTATACGATACGTATGTCCGTTCCCCCGCCCCGAGCATATTGGAGGGCGACTACGACAATTTTGTGTACATTAACAGCTTCTCAAAACATTTCGGCCTAACGGGTTGGAGAATCGCCTACCTCGTAGCGACAAAGGAAAACACCTTGAGGATCCGCCGCGCGCTACAGACAGCAATAACATGTGTCCCCGAATTCATTCAAAACGGAGCGCTGGCCGCCATGAAACGTGCCGAAGGCGACGCCCGACGGCGCATCAAAGCGATCATGGAAAAGGTTGAACTCACCTGCCGTGAGCTCAATAAGATAGACGTTTCATTCCACAAACCCGAAGGAGCCTTCTACGTCTTCCCAAAGGCAAACAAACCAAACTTCGACTCACTGGCGTTCGCGAAACAACTCCTACAGAAGAACGGGGTCAGCATCACACCAGGCCAAGCATTTGGCGACTATCCGGAATTCTTCAGACTAGCAGTCTCATTGCCGAGAGCGCAAATTCCCTCCGCGATCAAGGCAATTGGAGCAGCAATCGAGTCATGGCCGTAGTCGCCGTAATCGGCGGATCAGGCCGAATGGGCGCATGGTTCGCAAACTTTCTCTCAAGAAACGGCTATGAGATCATAATAAGCGACAAGAGAACACTCCATCCCCGCAGCTCGACTAGGAAGAAGCGATTCAGATTTGTGAAAGATCCGACAGAAGCAGCCCAACTCTCTCAAATCACAATCTTAGCGACACCAACCCTCACGACGAGAAAACTCCTGAGGACGATCACGCCCAAACTCGATCCAACTACCCTGATAGTGGAAATTTCATCTGTCAAGCAACCTGTGAGAAATACAATCCAATCATTGACTCGCCATGGGGCTCAGATCTTGAGCATTCATCCCATGTTTGGACCTGGAGCAAAGAGTTTGAGAGGCAAGTCGATTATTGTCGCACGGCAACCACGGAATTGTACCCAAGCCAAGAGACTGCTTTCAAAACTGGCTACGAATGGCGCCAGCATAGTTCACAGTAGTCTGGAAGAACATGATAAACTCACAGCCACCACACTTGCCCTCCCGCATCTGATTAACCTCGCATTCATTGAAACCATCAGAAGAACCGGTCTTCCACTTGGCAAAGTTCGCGAGTTAGGAGGCACTACTTCTAAACTTCAGCTCCTCATAGCCGAATCCCTTCACCATGAAAACCCAAACAACGAGGCCTCAATTCTCGCGGATAACAAACACAACATGAGGATATTCAATGCATACATTCAACATGTAAACCGCCTTCGAAGAATCATTCAGGGGAAGAATAAACCAGAGTTGCTACGGCGGCTGCGAAAAGACGCCATCTATGTTCGAAGAGATAGGCTGTTTAGGACGGCTCCCGAACGATTCATCGCGGCTGTTGAAGCTTCAACTTGCAACTGACGTATTAGGAATCTTTCTTTCCCAGTACTCGCGGAATTGTACCTGATCGGAGGCAGTGATCCGCTAGTACTAGCGCAACCGCCGCCTCCACAACCGGAACAGCTTTCGGGACAATGCAAGGATCATGTCTTCCGACAACTTCGACCTTCGTATCTCGCATCTCCTTCAGATTCACCGTGGTCTGTTCCTTAGGAATCGAGGATGGTGGTTTGAACGCGACATGTACTACGATAGGCATGCCATTCGATAGACCTCCCAATATCCCACCGGCGTTGTTCGTGAGAGTCACAATCTTTCCATTCCTCACAGTATACGGATCGTTATTGATCGAACCCAACACGGATGCGGCCTGAAAACCAAGGCCTACTTCAAACCCTTTCACCGCGGGAATACTGAACGATATCTTGGCAAGGTCCGCGTCCAAACTGTCGAAAAGTGGGTCCCCAACGCCTGGAGGTAGGCCTTCCGCAATGCATTCTACCACTCCTCCCAAACTATCGCCTTCCTTTCGGGCTTCGAGAACTGCCGCACGCATCTTTTCGGCGGTTTCCGAATCGGCGCAGCGGACCGCGTTGGAATACGTATTTTGGATGATGTCCCCGTGAGTCGGATGTTTCTCAAGCCGAACATTCTGAATTTGTATCGTATGCGCGTAGACCTGGACACCAATGCTCCCAAGAAGTTTCTTGGCTACTGCGCCAGCCATTACCATTGGTGCTGTCAGTCTTCCGCTCGCTCGTCCTCCTCCCCGAAGATCATTGAAGCCACCGTACTTCATCCTGGCGGGGTAATCTGCATGCCCCGGCCTGGCAACCGTTTTCAGCTTGTCGTAGTCTTGCGATCTTACATCCTTGTTCGGCGTCAATATAGCGATCGGAGCCCCAGTTGTGTAACCGTCCAAAACTCCTGACAGGATCTGCACCTCGTCTTGCTCGCGACGCGCGGACGTGACGCCTGGGTCGGGTGGGATTCGTTTCGCGAGTTCCCGGTTTATGTCATCAGGGTCAAGCCTAAGTCCCGCGGGGCATCCGTCGATTACGGCCGCGACGACCGGCCCATGACTCTCACCGAATAACGTTACCTGAAACATTTTCCCGATTGAATTATCGCTCAGTGACTTCAACCCCCAGAGACCGAATATCGTCGAAGAATGACGGATACGACTTACTAACGGATTGTGCGTTTCGAATTGTGACCGGATCCGCGGCGTTCAGCGCCGCAACCGCAAGAGCCATAGCTATTCGGTGATCACCGTGGGACTCGACTGTCCCCCCGTGGAGCCTAGAGGGACCGGAAACTACCAGCCCGTCGCGTGTAACTTCAACCTCCGCACCCAAGTTCCCTAACTCCGATGCAATCGTGGCCAACCGATCCGACTCTTTATACCTCAGCCTTTCCGCGCCAGTGATTTCTGTCTTCCCGTCGGCACATGTCCCCAATACAGCTGTCGCCGGCCCCAAGTCGGGACAGTTACTGATGTTCACTTTCGAACCTTTCAGCGTGCGTCCTTCGACATGCAACCCTTCTGGTGAGAAACTTGACTGAACACCCATTTGCGTCAATATCTCCAAAAACGCCGAATCCGGATCGGGCTCATTTTCAGAGAGCCCAGTAATCGTTATTCTGGAGCCTGTCACAGCTGCCGCCGACATTAGAAATGCTGCTGAAGAGTAGTCACCCGGAATCTTGTGGTCCGCCGGCAAATATCTCTGGTGCGGAGCCACCTGGAAGAGTGACATCTCACGGTTTGTTCGAACATTGATGCCATGTTGTTTCATGGTCTGAATCGTGAGAGCAACGTAGCCGCGCGATTCTAAGGACGAGGTTACCATTATCTCCAGACCGGCTTCCATCAATGGCGCAGCGAAAAGCAACCCCGAAATGAATTGCGAGCTAACGTTCCCAGGTATTGTAACACTCCCTCCTTTGACGGAGGCTGCTTTAACGACGACCCCACTCTTCGCGGTGTTGATGGTCACGCCAAGCTGTTTCATGGCTTCGGTGAGCGGCTGAAGCGGCCTTTGCATTAGTCCCGCGGCCCCGCTTAAGTTGACGTCTTCTCCCACTATAGACGCAATCGGAATCGTGAAGCGAAGAGTCACCCCTGACTCACCGCATTCAATCCTTCCTGGCGGTGGATGAGGCATTCCGTCACCGTCCACCTTCCAGCACTCTATGTCGAAGCGCAACTTTGCACCGAATGATGATACGGCGTTCAGCGACGCCTTCGTGTCCTCAGAGTGGAGCGGATTACGGATAACCGTCGTTCCTTCGGATAGAAGACCCGCAAACAAAGCACGGTGTGTCTGCGCTTTCGATGGAGGTGCTCTTACTTCTCCCGCAAGTGATCGTGTCGGGGCGATCAGTACGTTCAAGGTGTTAACTCCCGTGCTGTCGCTTTTCGGAAGTTGAATGATGTCTCAATTACTTGGCCTTTGATTCGGCGCCATGCTGCGCGGACGTTGCCCATCTTGGCTTCGGGCACTATTGCTGCTACTGCGGGACCTTTGCCCGTCAAGCCGGCAGCCACGGCGCCCGAATCTAGCGCCGCCGTAGTGGTTTCCGTGCCGTATCCAAGAGCCATCGAGTAGATCATGCCGTTAAGTGTTAGAGAGTCCCAGTAATCCCCCCTCAACGCTGAGTCACTGGCGGCTCGGATAAAGGGCCTAATAGATCTGAAAGAAAACTGATCCAAATCCCCAGTGTACCTCTTGCCGTTCGGCACGTGGATGAACACTCGAAAACCTCGCTTGGGCCTGAACCGTTTCAAAATTCTCCGCTTTACGTTATCCGTGATAACCACGCCCCCAAAATAGCAGGCGCACGCATCATCAAACGCGCCTGTGAGAGTTACTCCCGCCCTAAAGCTGGCCTGCACACCAAGCCTAACGACCTCAATATCGCTGATCTTCCGCCCTAGGGCGTGAAGTGAAGCTAGGGTGACAGCATTGCTAGCGGCGCTGCTACTCTTGAGCCCGACCGCGATCGGTATGTTTGAAGTAGTTTCTACGACCGCTCCGAATCGTTTGTCGGCTCCGAAACGTGCGAATACGCCCCGTGCTGCTTCTTTCGCCAGCATTGTATTCTCCCGTGGATCGCTCCGATTTCTTGCGATAAAAACGCCAGGCCGATTGGTTACAGTAACGGTCGCTCGGGTCTGCAACTCCACACCGAGCGCGGCTCCTGCTCCGGTAGCCATGGCGTTAACTATGGTTATGGCACCGTGGCTTACTGCTTCAGCGGTACGTAGCATCTTCCGAAATCAACTTCTCAGTAATGCCCGCCGCATCTCACCGATAGGAGCTTTTTTCCCAGTCCAGATTGTGAAAGAGCATGCCCCTTGATTCACGAGCATGTCCAAACCAGTAATTGTCTTGGCACCCGCGGAAAGTGCATCTTGCAGTAGCCGCGTTCGCACCGGCCGGTAAACAATATCAAAGACGCAGTGATCGCCTCGAATCCACCTCCTGTCTATAGGTGGATTATGTTCCCCGTCCATCCCCATCGAGGAAGCATTCAATATAATATCGGCTTGGTCTACAGAGTCTTTGAGAACCTTTTTGGAGAGAGATAGAACCTCCATTTTGCCGCCGAACTTTTCATGCAAAGATCTTGCAAGCCGCCTAGCGCTGGACGCCGTGCGGTTCGCTATTTTGAGTGAACACCCTCGTCCGGCTAGCCCGTAAGCAATCACGCTCCCCGCCCCACCGACGCCGAGAAGCAACACAGATCTTCCATCAGGTGGGACCCCAGCCTCCTCCATTGCGTTGAGAGCCCCGACACCATCGGTGTTAAATCCCGTCAATCCCTGCTCGCCGAGTTTCACCGTGTTGATCGAGCCAATTTCTGCCGCTTCGGTCTCGACTTCATCTAAGTAAGGGAGCACCGCCGTTTTGTGTGGAGTAGTAACGTTAAAACCCCGTACGTTGAGGCATTTCAACCCTTGAACCGCCGACTTCAGTTCTGACCGCCGCACGCGGAAAGTCAAATACACGGCGTCTAATCCAACCGACCGCAACGCGACGTTCTGGATTACGGGACTAAGGGAGTGATCCACCGGGTCACCAATCAGACCATATACTTGGGTGGAGCCTGAAACTAAATCATTGGAGCCCAAGAATCTGCCAAGCACTCCGTAGCTCGTCAATTGTCGGTTGCCCCTCAGCCGTCTTGGATTTGTCGGACAGCGAAGCGAAAGTAAATTCCGCGCCGAACCAAGGGGACAGAATTCTCGACGGCATCCCATGGCTGCCCATCGCAAAGGAAACTAACCTTGCACTTGCTGATTCGTTTCGAATGAAACCAAGAATCATGAGGTTGTCCCCCGGCCGAAGCGCGGTGGTCACGATCTTACAAACATCACACCCTAACCTTTTCTCCGCCTCTAAGATCTTACCCAATTGGTCTTCAGCGGGTGTCTCCGAGTAATCGTGAAACGACAAGATAACCTCCGCGCCCTTAGACTGCATCTGCTTTACCGCCGCCTCGTCAGAAGTAGCAAAGTCGAGATCTATTAGATCAAAGCCCACTCCTGCAGCGAACCCAAGCATTTCATGCTTGCTACTCAGCCCGCGGTTAGACTTGTCCGTGGCAATGAGAGGGTACGATTTCTTATCTACGACCTCTTTGAGCATCCTGCGATTCCTTATCTTGTCAAGTCGAACTTCCAATAGGTCAGGTTTCTTAATTGAGACCTTCTCCATCATAGCGGCGATATCCGTGTCCTCTTCGATCATGACTGAGAGGCATGCCTTGAACTTCAGCGTTCGATCACCATCTCATCGGCGACCAGCGTACCAAAGTGCCTGCCTCCTTCCTCAACCCTAAGGAGGACAACGCTGCCTACCGTTAGATCGGAAACAGGAACCGATGCAGAGTCCGAAACGAGGCGAACCGTTTCAGCATTTTGAAGTATTGTCGAAAACCTACGCCCTTCGCTCTCTGTCTCAACAACGATCATGGGCCTGCGTTCGATCTTTACTCTGCCGACATGGCCAGTTCTTGTTACGCCGGCCCGATCGACAATTAGTATTTCGTCCCCGGCCCTCAACTCTGCTAGATAACGCGTTTTCATGCCTGTCGTCAAAACGTAGGAGGAGACAGGACCCGCGTTCACACGGAACGGCCGCGGTTCGACATGTGGGTTTCTATGCACCTCTGCTTCTACTAGGAATAATCCGGCCGATTGGGACCCGACGAGCATGCCCTCCCCCGGTTTCATGAGTTCACATGTGTCGACGCACACCCTAGCTCCCGGCCCAATCTGCTTGACGCTCACGACTTTGCCCTTGACCATGTGAATCCGATTTTCTTGTGCATGAAGGCCGTTGGCGGCTTCCAAATCTTCGGAAGAAGAAACCGGTATCACGACCCCGTCGACTCCGAGTTCAAGTGTCTGCAACGCGAGCCGTGCCTCATTCACGTTTGAAACATCCGCTAGCAGAGTGACTCTGTGCCTCGTGCCGGCGATGAGGTTTTCGAGTGGAATCACCTTCCAGTTTGGGCACTTCACGAGTACATACTTGATCCCGGCGTCGGCGAACCGCACGACAGCTTCTTCATCTCCCCGGTCTTTTACTACCATTTCCACCGCCGCGTTCGCCGGTAATCGGCCCTCTTCAGGTATCGTTGTCGAAATTACGCGGATGTCGGACCGTTCATCGGTAGAAGCCGTTCTGAGTTTCAATCCATTCGCAAGCGGCAAATCCTCTGGCGACAGAACCGCCGCTGTGAATTGCCCTTCGGCAAGTTTCAGATATTCTAGCTTTCTTTCCTTAGAGAGATTCTGAGCTAGTCTGATCCATAGTTCCTTCATGGGGGACCCACAAGGTGTTTTGCTGCATCCTTTGCGGTCGCTCCGTCGTGTACAATCGCTGACAACGCCTTGCTCATTGATTGTGGATTGTTGTGCTGAAAGACATTCCTGCCGAATGAAAGTCCGGCAGCCCCCGCCTTCATCGAACTTTCCCCAAGCTCTAGCACTTCCATATCAGTTGCCATTCTCGGTCCCCCCGCAACGACTACCGGGACCGGACAACTCTGAACTACCTTTCGAAAGCTGTCCCTGTCACCAGTGTAAACTGTCTTGACCACGTCGGCGCCGAGTTCAGCGCCTATTCTCGCGGCGTGAGCTACCGCCTCAAACTCGTTCTCGTCCTTGACGTTAGGGCCGCGCGGATACATCATAGCAAGAAGCGGCATCCCGAAGGAATCACACTGCTCTGAGAGCCTTCCAAGAAGTTCGAGCATCTGGTCTTCCTCCAAGGCGCCGATGTTGATATGAGCGGAAACAGCGTCGGCTCCGAGTCTTACAGCCTCTTCAACGGTGCAGACACCAACCTTCAGGTTCGGTTTACCGCCAAGCTTGGTGGACGCGGAGACATGAATTATCATGCCCGAACCATGAGTGTTCACGTGCTTCGCTATGCCCTTGTGGAAAAGGACGGCATCTGCTCCTCCGCTTACAACTTGGTTCACGGCCGCTTGCATGTCCTCCAATCCTCGGACCGGGCCTAGCGTAATGCCGTGATCCATGGCAATTATGAAACTCTTAGAATCACTCCGCATTATCCTTCGCAGTCTTCTTGTCTTGCCCGATTCCACATTCATCACCTTCAGATGTAACCCTGTGACTTCATTGACTCCGCTATTAGGACCGCACAACCGGCGGCTCCGCGAATTGTATTGTGACCCAAGACGACGTACTTGACGCCTGAAAAGACTGGATCGCTGCGAACCCTTCCCACAACGACTGCCATTCCATGCCCTTCGCCTCGGTCGAAGCGCGGTTGTGGGCGATCTTGTTCAACCTTCGTGACGACAGGGTGTTCCGGAGCCGTTGGGAGTTTCAGCTTCTGCGGTTCGGCCGTGAATTCCTCCATGCAACGGATTATCTCCTCGGGGGAGGCAGGTTTCTGGGTTTGGACGAAAACCGCCTCAGTATGTCCGTCAATTACTGCTACACGGTGACAACTGGCCGACACATTGAATTCCGCTGGTTGGCCGGGAGCGCCAAGTATCTTCTGTGTCTCCTTCTGTACTTTTTCCTCTTCGCCGTTGATGAAGGGAATCACATTGTCGATTATGTCCAGCGAAGCGACTCCCGGGTACCCCGCCCCAGATGCGGCCTGCATGGAGGATATGATCACGTTTCTCAAGCCGAAACCGGCGGCGATGGGTTTGAGGGAGAGAGTGAGAACCGCGGTTGTACAGTTGGGGTTTGTTACGATGGCACCGTCCCATTTTCTTTGTCGCCGTTGCTCATCGATAAGTGATAGATGGTTGAAGTTCGCCTCAGGATTCATCAATGGAACGTCGGGATCCATTCTATGCGCTGAGGCGTTACTGACGACGATGAATCCCTCTTTCGCGAACTTTTCCTCCGTATCCATTGCCTGCTCGGCCGGGAGGGCCGAGAACACTACGTCGGCATCTACGTTTCGTGGGTCCGTTGGTTGCACGATGAGTTCCCCGATTTTCCGCTTCAGTTCCGTCTCCATTCGCCAGCTCACCGCGCTACCGTATTCGACTCCCACGCTTCTTTCCGAACCTGTTAAGGCGGCTATCTCGAACCACTCGTGACTGTTGAGGAGCTGGATGAAACGCTGTCCGACTAGGCCCGTAGCTCCGAGGATAGCGGCCTTCATTGTAGTTCTCCCCTAACGACTTGCTTCATCAATCGCAGCGCCGTCTCTTTATCGTCCCAACCAACGAAGACTAGAATACTCGAAGCAATGGTGATCATTCCATAGATGTTAATCCCGTGCTCTCGCAGATGAGATGAGATCCTGCCGATAATTCCGGGTGTATCCTCTAACCCTACGCCTTTCACTTTCAGAAACGCCAAGTTGCGTTGAACAGCCATGGCCGAGGCCTCGCCGAATTTCATGATCACGCCGTGGATTGCTGTAAGAACAGTGCTGGAACCACCCATCTGGGGCAGATAGAAGATTAAGGAGTTGAAGTTCTCAGATAGACCATCTAGAGAGGAGTGTTTTCGTATCTCCATTACAATTTCGCTGAGAATCTCAGGATTCTCCGAGATTCCCTTGCCGGCAATCGTGATAGCCATGACTTGGCCGGTGTCTTCCCATGTAACTTCAACCTCGGTCGAGATACCCCCGGTAATCAGGGTCCCTTCAGCTTCTAAGTCGCTCTTGTTGTGATTGATGACCCGAACAGGAATGTCCGGATCCTTGTACCTGAGAGCCTTCCTATGAATGAACTTGGTCCCCGAGTCCGCCAGCCCGATTAGCGTTCTGACGTCTATTTTCTCAAGCTTGCGAGCTTCCGGAACTAGCTTTGGATCCGCTGAGAGAATTCCATCGGCGTCTGTCACGAGAACAACTTCGTCCGCCCTAATGCCCTTCGCCAAAATGAAAGCGGTAGTGTCGCTTCCACCCCTTCCAATCGTACTGACCTTACCAGCGGTCGAGCGCCCCACGAATCCTGCGATTACAGGTACCGTACCCCAGTCGAGAAGAGGCACTACGTTCTCGCGCACTCTCTGGAGACATAATTCTAGAAGGGGGTTTGCGTCGGAGAAATTATCGTCCGTTATGATCGGCCAATCCGGCTCGCTTGGGTCGAAGTACTTCGCCTCGACCCCCTGCGCCTTAAGAGCTGTCGCGAAGACTCTTACGCTCGTCCTCTCACCCATTGCTAGTACATCGTCGGAGTCGGTTTTGTCAGGAACGTTGGCTGAATCATGATTGATCAGGTTCATCAGTTGATCAGTCATGGTTCCCATTGCTGACACAACGACAACTACCCGTTTTCCTTTTGCAGCTTCTTTAGCGACTAAGCGTGCCGCATTGCTTACACGGTCCTTGTCACGCAGGCTGGAGCCGCCAAACTTTACAACGAGAGTCTTCGAACTTTGCTTTAACACGGAAACTACACTTAGGTTACTTTCGGTCCTTAGCACAGTCGGAGATGAAAACTTACTTCGCGTAGAGTTTGGTGCGGGCCGGCCAGTAGCGGTCACCGTAAATGTGACCACCGAAATTGGAACCTCTCAATCTTATCAAGCCTCGCACGGTAGCTCCGCCATCACGCTATAGTCTCTTAAAAGAATACCTCATATCTCCGACATCTACATGCCAATCCGAAGTCGTTCAGCCAGAAAACTGGGAAGGCCACTCTTCATTATTTTTCCCGCAACCGCGTCCACATCGTATTCAACACGGCGTACCTCGAATTTGACTTCGCTTCGAGTTATGCTTAGCAGAGCGAAACTCGCTCTGTAATCCCCATCCCTAGGTTGACCAACACTTCCTGGATTCGCCAGTAGTTTTCCATTGAATTTGTAGTACATGGGTATGTGGGTGTGGCCCAAGATGACGATTTCAGCTGCCGCCTCGTCAATGAGAGAACGGATCACCATTTCTCCCATCCCCGGGTAAACGTATTCCATGATGGGATCGCGGGGGCTGCCGTGGAAGAGCGCTACCGTCCTTCCCTCCCGTTCAACACGCCTTAGCGGCTTTAAGGCGGCGAGATAACCGAGACTCGCTTCTGCCACAACCCTTTTCGTCCATTTGACGGCTTTTGCGGCGTGGGGTGAGAAGACTTCGACGTCACCGGTGACGACTGCTTGCTCATGGTTGCCCATGAGGACGATTGTCGGCCCGAGTTGTTGAAGCCTCTCGATAACTTCGTTTGGCTGTGCCCCGTAGCCCACGATATCTCCCAAGCACCATAACTCATCGTACTTCGGCAGACTACCAGCTACCGCCTCCAGTGCTTCTAGGTTCGAATGAATGTCGGAAACTACGACTATTTTCATGGACTAACCCGAAACGTCTTCAGGTGGTGTGAAAAGAACAGTTTTTCGCGGGCGGTTAGCGGTCCTGACTTGCTCTTTCGGCGTATGAGAGGTCTTCCCCGCAATACGGACATGACTTGAATTTGCTGTCAACTTTCTTGCCGCACTCGGGACATTCTATTTTGAGTGGGTATCGGCAGAAGGGGCATAATGCGAAATCTTCGGACACCTTGTGCCCGCATTCTTCACACAGCCGTTCCCCGCGTTTGGTCTCATCCTGGGTGGGTGTTGGGGTCTGGATAATTACGGGTGCGGTTTGAGGAGAAGGGTACGTGGAGTCTTTGACTATGTTTTCTCTTATGACTCGGTGAAGTTGATAGGCGTCAGCTTTCGTTAGGCTTCCTATTCTGATGTTTTGTACGCCGGAGCGCATGAGGATTTCGACGCTTGCCCTATATACTCCCCGGTCCAGTTTGATGTTGACCATGTTTGAGTATGGGTAATCGACAAAACTCTTCTTCAGTCCGAGCCCGCCAGTTTTGCGTATAATGATTCGCTGGTCGGTTACAACAACGACATCGCTACCCCGAAGTGCCCAAATTACCTTCTCGTCGTAATTGACGAGATGCCTCATATCGTCTGGAATAGGAAGCGATGCCAAATCTCAGGGTCCTCAATTGGGGCAAGGAAGGTTTCGGTATCTTTGATGATAAGATGTATTGCATCACATAACAAAAAAAGTGGTGAAATGCCGCCGGAAAACGACCCGGACATATCAATTTCAGAGCAATTCCGACGGTCTGGTTAAGTATCGCCGGCAACGGAAGCTTAACCGATGTTCGATGGAGATTACAGAGAACACCTTAGAGGTCGGCACCAGGACATTCAGATCCAACTTCATGCAACTTGAGAACGCGGTTGTTGCATTCCTATTCGAAGATAGGATGCGACTCGGGACAGTTGCGATCGCCATGCCTGGGCTGCGTGAGGTTGCCGCAGGACGATCTTCCGTTCTAGTCGGCGCCAAGTATCTAATGGTCACCAGAGCGCTTGCCGAGAAACTTGCTGCAAAAAGCGGACGGATCGCGATAGTTTCTTTATTCACCGAGCTCGATGAAGCGGAGGCATTGCGGACCTACTCGAAACTCATGGAGAAGATCCAGGTAACCCAACCAGCCTCAAGCGAAACGCGAGGGTTTACGTCCTCAATACGACAACACGTTTGAGAGCGGTGATTCGCCTAGGACGTCAGCCGCGGCGTCTCCGACTTGGTGCCGATACTGTTCTCTCGTATAGACCCTGACAATGTTCATGAAGACACGCAAGTCGTCCAAAACTTTGGACAGGTTTGTTATTTTCTGCGGGATCTTCTCGCCGGCTCGAGTCTTGGAGAAGATTGGAATGTCGATAGGCCCGATATCCATAGCGTAATGATAAGGAACGGAAGGGAGAGTGGGTACGTCAATTCCCACCTCGGATGCAGGGACATGCGCTTTTGCCGCAATCTCCTCCTCCAGTTTGAGTCGAACGTTCTCCTTCGTGAAGACACTCGAAGCTAATTCGTCCTTAGCGTAGAAGGTCCGCTCATATGCGCACTTGAGCAGTTTTCTGGCAGCAATCTCTCGCACTATCTCTCTCGACCGCGGATTCACACACAGCTTAGACCAAACCGTGTAATCATCCCACTCCATGTATTCGTCAGGTGTCTTCGCTTCAAGGATCTCGAGATCATCCTTAGCAGCCTCTAAGGCCTTCAGCAGCATCATTTGTACCGCCCGACAGGCTCTGTGAAAGTAGATCGCCTTGAATGACTCTAGACGTGCCAGAATGAGACTTTCCAAAGTGGGGAGTGCCGTTACGTCAACCGCCAAGTTCCCTTCGAGAACATCCATCGTGTATATGAGACGAAAGACGTCCACAGACCCGTATCCCGCCCCGGTGTGGTACGAGTCTCGAACAACAAAATCCATCTTGTCGACGTCGAATGAACTGCTGATTATTTGTCCAAGGAAGGACCTGTCGGACTTGGAAGGTTTTCCAATAGCTAGCCCGCTCAATTCTTCCGCATCGAAACCCTGGCGGTTAATGACATCGGTCAACGCCGACTCAGCGATAATCCACCTAGAGATACCTTCATGGTTTCGTCCCATATACTTCAGAAGTAACGGTTCAAAGAGATGGGAAAATGGTGCGTGCCCCACGTCGTGAAGCAGCGCAGCCAATCGAACCCTCTGTTTCTCCTCAGCCGTTAATTGAACCGGAAGACTCTCGGACACTACGCCGGCCAAGTACATAGTGCCGAGGACATGTTCGAACCGCGAGTGGTTTGCGGCAGGGTAGACAAACTCGGCGCCCGCCAACTGCCTAATCCGACGCAACCGTTGAACCGCCAAAGTGTCAATGATGTTCCTCTCCACCTCAGTAAACCGGATGTAACCGTAAATCGGATCCTTGATGAAACCCCAATATTCCTGTGCCTCACTCAATTGCTGCCCACACATATGTGCCCAACTTAACCTAAGAATAGGGCTTCTGGTTGTTTACCTCTCGATAAGTAGAAGCTATACAGGGAGGCCCGAACGCACCGACGAATTAACGATCTAGGGTTCTGTTCTATCCTTTGAACTAACGGTGGTCATGTACCGGTTGCATAGAAGCTGTATGGAGCGTCGTAGTCGCCGATGTTCGCTGAATTGAACGGTAAGATGAGCCCCTGACCGTTCGTGTATGTCGTGGTCCCGAAGGTTGTCGGCGGAAACCCGAGGGCGAAGCTAGCGGGAAAACCGTAGTAGAAATAGCCGTACTGGTAGAGGAACTGCCCTCCATAGGCGCCGGTGTAAGTGAAGTGGTATATGGTTCCGTAGGCCTCAGACGCTAAAGTGCAGAGCCAATAGGTTCCCGGACCCACGGTCATTGAATCCCCTGGAAGAAGCACCCAGGTCTCCCAAGCTGGGCCGAAGTCCCCGATTTGGAAGCAATATCCGTTATGCGTTGCAGCGACCAAAGGTTGGTAAAGTGGGCTGCTCTGCCCATAGGCTCCGCCGTTGTCGCCGTAGATTCCGAACTTGATGCATTGACTTCCGTCCGAACCTGTGTATTGCAGAAAGAGAGAAATCGATTCGATTGTTGTAGAATGCGTTACGGTGAACTTCGTCAGCGCCATAATGTATTGACTGACCAGCGTGCTGGTGGCCGGCTCCACGTTTGTATCCCCCAGAGTAGCGTAGGCGAACGCCGGTGAAGAAAGTGTGAGCGCCAATAAAACTAGGAAAAGTGTGGACGAGGTGTATGTGATCTTATGCATCTTCCCCTTTCCTGCGGCGCGCAACTTGCGTATATCAACCGCATCTCCGACTATTATTCTCGCTTCTACAAACTCCTCTGGGCCCTAGGGACAGAACACAACCGATGTGGTCGCTTATATGGCCCAGATGTCGTGACTTTATGAGTCGAGTGTAGATTGCCCCGGAGAATTGTGTGCGAGCTTTGTGGAGGCACGTTCATTTGTCAAACGGGAGCGACCGAATGTTGGTGCAATCGGATCACTTTGACTTCGGAGGCCGCGGAAGAATTGAGAAAGATTGCGAAGGACTGCGTATGTCGCGACTGCTTAACCGAGTTTGCATTACGAACCTCCCGCTAATCCGCGAGACGCGCTTAGCATCATCTATCGGGCAACAATGTGCATGAATTACCGAGCCGAGTAAAGAGTGAAAGCAATTCCTTATGGCATGCAATTTGACTGTTCGATTGCAGTCCGACATGTTCGGAACTCATTAGGGGTTTTTGTCAGGTTTGGGTGTGACACGCAAATCTTCTTAATTTATCAACCGAGGTGGAGCTTTCATCTGGTGTATTTGATGACTGAAAGACGGATAATAGACGACGCTTCGTTTCCGAACGAATGGCCGAAGAAAGAGGACCATGAAGGCCATGAAGTGCGATGGAAGGACGGAGTCAGTAAGGAGTACGGCGTTCATGGCGTCGCGGTCGCAGTAGACTTCGACATATGCATCGCGGACGGAATCTGCATCTCAGTCTGCCCGGTGAACGTATTCGATAAGATGGACTTCCCGGCGGAGCAGGAGAAGATCGATAAGCAGATCCCCAACGACAGTGGCAAGACACTGCTGGACCGATGGAAAGCAGACCCGATGAGAGAGAAGGACTGCATCTTCTGTCGAGCCTGCGAAATCCAATGCCCGGTACAAGCAATCAAGATCACCGAAGGCGTCGGCCCATTCGCGTAACCACTCTAATCATACGACCGGCGGGCACCGCGGCGGAAGCTCCCACTCCGCTGCACGCGTTCCCTTTTTCTTCGACAACACTCGTAAGCCGAACGGATGCGGATTAGCCTCGAACTGGCTTAAGCCGCATGGTTTCATTGCTTAGCCATGTTCTTCCTTGTCGAATAAGACCTACCCGTTGGGTAGAGAGCCCACGGCCCTACGTGAATCCTCCTAACAGCATGTTTCCAAGAACCTCTGCAGGAAACGATCAAATTTGACTTCGGCAAGGAGTAGTTGGACATGGGAGAGCGCCGCCACACAACCTACGATTATTCTCCGTCCTGGAGAAGGATGAGGTTGCAGCCTCTCCCAAAGCTAAGGCCCATTCTTGAACTATTAATCAATTACGGGGTGTTATAGTGAGACTCCCCCGGCGGAGTAATGGTGTGATAAGCCCGCACATTTGCGTTGATTGCGGATTTTCAATTAACCCAAATGTGCAAAAGGTTAATCGCGGTCCGTGAAAAGATTGCGTAAGTGGACTACCCGAGTACAGTAGATTTATGTTGCCGCTTCTGGCCTAGCCTTCGCGTGCGGGGTAAGCCTCTGACTGTTGCGGGGGTAAGCGGCGCATCCACGCTTAGCTCCCCACTGCCAAACTCCTGGCTAGTTAGGAGGGTGAAGCCAGGTCAAAGGCGCGAGACACAACGGAACAGTGTGTACGCGATGCTCAGGAACACCATGCGAGGTGTTAAGAAACCTCGTCCCGTAGGGGTTCAGGGGTTCGAATCCGACCCCCCGTAAAAACGACGGAACCCCCCGTAGTGGGGAACCGCCGGCGGGGATCGGCGAACATCCCCTCCCCCGCACCAACCCCACCATCCTACAACACGCGCTATGGATGCAACGCGAAGGCTACAAAAACAGCACCATCAAATCCGCAATCAAAACCCTCTTCACAGTCTTTGCCCCAAGCGAGAAGAAAAGAAATAGAAGAAACGGGACTCAGACTGCAGTTTGATCAAAAGTGCCTGAAAAGACGGTCACTCGATCCTTTAGGATTAGTGAAAGCGCTTTCTTAGCCCTTGAGGAAGAGGCGAGGAAACGTAACATAAGCCTCAACACGCTTGTGAACCAGCTCTTTTTGTCGTTCGCCAACTTCGATCGGTCTTTCCAGAAATTTGGCATGTTAAAAATTTCCAACGTAGCGTATAGGAGGACTCTGAAAGCTGTCCCGGACGAGGAGATCGTCGAAGCTGCGAGGGAGGTTGCTCAAAACAGCGCGAGGGTGGTTCTACTTACGAGGTACGGAACCCTGTCGCTCGCAGGCGTTCTGGAATATCTGAAGAGTCTAGCAGACTATGCGTACTGGTTCGAGTACAACGAAGTACTTTCGCCTGAGAGGAAGAGAGTTGTCACGTTGACGCATAGCCTAGGGGAGAAGTTCTCCCTCTTCATGGTAGCTTATTCGAAATCGCTCTTTGAACAGATCGCCATGAATCCAAAATTGACGTCGACCGAGGATTCTATCACGATTACGATTTAGAGAAGGGTCTTCCGACACGGTAGAAGACGCCTCCGAGCCGGAAGTTCTCATCGCTGCAATTTGCTGCAAAAAATACCTTGTCTGTAAATAGGCAAGAGAGAATCATTCGTCAAAATGGTGAGTGACCATGAAAGCTGCAATATTCAAGGGCAGGGGCGTCGTTGAGCTTGGCGAGCGACCAGACCCAAAGATACAGGAGCCAAGAGATGCTGTAGTTCGCGTCGTACTGGGTTGCGTCTGTGGCTCAGACCTTTGGTACTACCGTGGTCTATCTCCTCATGAGCTGGGCCCAATCGGTCATGAGTTCATCGGCGTGGTAGAACAAGTGGGGGCAAATGTGCATGACATTGCGTCGGGAGATTTCGTTGTGGCTCCCTTCACTTACAGTGATGGTATGTGCGTTCATTGCCGTGCGGGTTGGACGTCAAACTGCGCAGTTGGAGGTTCGTTTGGGAATCATGGGATTGACGGAGGCCAGGGAGAAGCTGTGCGTGTCCCCTTTGCTGACGCCACGCTTGTCAAAGTTCCTAGCTCTGGGCTTTCGGATGAAAAGATGCGTTCTCTTCTGGCTCTCTCGGATGTTATGTGTACGGGTCACCATGCGGCTGTGAGCGCTGGGGTCAAGAAAGGCGATGTGGTTGCTGTTGTTGGTGACGGCGCAGTGGGTTTGTGCGCCATGATTGCTGCCAAACGCTTGGGTGCAAACCGCGTTATTGCGTTGAGCAGAAACCCGTCTCGCCAAAAGCTCGCTCAATCATTCGGTGCCACAGACATTCTTAGGGAGCGTGGAGAAGAGGCGACAAAGAAAATCTTAGAATTGACCAACGGCGTTGGCGTTGACGCTGCCTTGGAATGCGTGGGTACCGGCGAGTCCATGAACACCGCGTTTAGCGTCTCACGGCCAGGTTCTATCGTTGGCGCTATTGGAGCTCCACATGGCGTCGTAGTGCCAATCGACAGCGTCATCTTCCGCAACATCGGATTGCGCGGTGGAGTTGCTCCAGTTAGGAGGTATATCCCGGAGCTTCTTGGCGATGTTTTGGAAGGACGCATTAACCCCGGCCGCGTTTTCGACTTCACGACTGATCTGAACGGCATCAAAGAGGCGTACGCCGCTATGGACGAACGCCGAGCGATCAAGTCGCTCCTAAGGGTAGGGTCATGAAAATGGAGATCAAACGAAGCGGCTCACAACCTTCTGCCAAAGGCCAAGCCGAGTACTTCACTGGCACCGTGCGCATTGACCCCTTGTTCCAGGCAAACGAACCCGCACGAGTAGTCGGCGCAAGTGTCACCTTTGAGCCAGGAGCGCGTACCGCATGGCACACTCATCCGCTGGGTCAGATCCTGATCGTGACGGCTGGTTCCGGCCTTGTGCAAAGCTGGGGTGCCCTCATCAGGGAAATCTGGCCGGGTGATGTGGTTTGGATTCCACCAGGTGAAAAGCACTGGCACGGAGCCAAAGCAACCACGGCCATGACCCACATCGCCATTCAGGAACAGCTCAACGGCAAGACCGCCGACTGGATGGAAAAAGTCAGCGATGAACTATACCAGGCTGCATCAAGCGATGAATGAAAGGTGGAGGAAAGATGCAGAAGCTTGTATTGAATAATGGAGTGGAGATGCCCATTCTAGGGTTCGGCGTCTACCAAATAACGAATGCCGAAGACTGCGAAAGGAGCGTAACTGAAGCTATACGAACCGGCTATCGCTTGATAGACACTGCAGCTGCTTATGGAAACGAAGAGGCAGTTGGAAACGCAATCAAAAGAAGTGATGTGGCAAGGAAAGAACTATTCGTTACCACAAAGCTCTGGATACAGGACGCAGGTTACGAAAACACAAAGAAGGCTTTTGAAAAATCGCTAAAGAGGCTACAATTAGATTACCTAGATTTGTATCTCATCCATCAGCCCTTCGGAGATGTTCACTGTACCTGGCGAGCCATGGAAGAACTGAACCGAGAAGGAAGGATTAGGGCGATAGGTGTTGCTAACTTCCAGCCGGATCGGATAATGGACTTGATCGTTAACAACAAAGTGGTGCCCGCTGTAGATCAGATTGAAACACACCCTTTCTGTCAGCAAATTGAAACCCAGAAATTCCTGAAAGCAAACAATGTCCAGATTCAATCTTGGGCGTCATTCGCTGAAGGCAGAAACAACATTTTCAAAAATGAACTATTGGTCTCTATATCTAGGAAACATGGGAAAACGGTTGGTCAGGTAATTCTGCGCTGGCTGATACAAAGAGGAGTAGTCGTTATTCCAAAATCGGTGCATACGGAAAGAATCGTTGAAAATTTCAATGTTTTCGATTTTGATCTGAGCGCGGAAGACATAGATGTGATTGCAAGACTGGACGTGAAAACTAGCGCCTTCTTTGACCATCGTGATCCGGAAACTGTGAAAAGGTTGTGTAGTGTGAGAGTTGATGCCTGACAACCCTGCTATCAGATCTAAGTTGGAAAAGCGTAAGCTGGGAAATAGCGGCCTAGCGGTCTCGGCCATCGGGCTTGGCTGCATGGGAATGACCTATGCGTACGGTCCGGCCTCAGACAAGAAGGAGATGATTTCGCTTATGCGTAAAGCCGTAGAACTAGGTGTCACGTTTTTCGACACGGCACAAGTTTACGGTCCGTTCACTAACGAAGAACTTGTGGGAGAAGCCCTCGCTCCCTTCCGTGGGCAGGTGGTGATAGCCTCCAAGTTCGGGCTTAGGATCGATTCCGGAGGGCAGCAGGTTACGGATAGTCGGCCGGAGTACATCAAGGAGAGCGTTGAGGCTTCGCTCAAGCGACTCAAGGTAGACACCATCGACCTGCTCTATCAGCACCGCGTTGACCCGAGTGTTCCGATCGAAGAGGTGGCGGGAGCGGTGAAAGAGCTCATCCGAGACGGAAAGGTTAGACACTTCGGGCTTTCTGAGGCAGGAGTTCAGACGATTCGCCGCGCCCACAAGGTGCAGCCGGTCACTGCCGTACAAAGCGAATACTCGCTGTGGTGGAGACGACCCGAAGAGGAATTACTCCCGACGCTTGAGGAACTCGGAATCGGGTTTGTTCCATTTAGCCCTCTTGGTAAAGGCTTCCTCACCGGTAAGATTGACGAGAAGACCACGTTTGATAGTTCTGACTTCCGCAACATCGTTCCTCGCTTTACGCCCGAAGCTCGGAAAGCGAATCTAGCTTTAGTTGATTTGCTCCGTGAGATTGCACAACGGAAGAATACGACACCTGCTCAGATAGCCCTCGCCTGGCTGCTCGCCCAGAAGCAGTGGATTGTTCCAATCCCGGGCACCCGAAAACTGGAGCGACTGGAAGAGAATCTCGGCGCAGTCGCAGTCGAACTTACGTCCGATGATTTGTGTGAGATCGATAGCGCTGCCTCAAAGATCACGATCCAAGGGGCGCGGTACCCAGAATACCTGGAGAAAAGGACCGGCCTCTGAACGACCCTGGTGATTCAATATGGCGACTACGGAGTTTCTTGAAGCGCTGAAATCCGCGAGTGAGGTTGAGTTAACCGTCAAGAGAGCAGGGAAATGGACGACGAGGCCGGTATGGTTTGCGGTTGACGGTGCCACGGTATACTTGTTGCCCATGTATGGTGCTAACACGAAATGGTACAAGTACGTTTCCGCAAATCCGGAAATCGAGCTATCAGTAAGGGGAAAGAAGGTTCGCGCAGAAGCTAAGCCCGTGTCGGATACTCAAAAGCTGGCTGATGTAATCGACCGTATTCGGTCGAAATACGGTGAACTGGAGAGATATTACAGGAAACTCGATACCGCAATTGGAGCGACGATCTGAGTCCTGCCTACAGGTTTACGTCCACGTTTTTGCCCTCAGCACAAATGGTTTAGAGATAGATACGCATACGATCACTCTATGAGCGAATTACCGGACGAGAAAGCTCCGAGCTCTGAAAAAGGTCCGGTGTTCATCCAGCCCCGCACGGGAACTACGGGGGGTTCGAATCCTCTCCCCCGCACCATTGAAAATGTTTTGAGGGTTGACTCTGAAGTCTTGTGGGCTGGTTGGTTCTCAGTCCGCCTGGAGGCTTGTTTCGACAATCATCGCTATTGCGTTTCTTGCTCTATCCGGATTACTAAAGTTGCGTAGACGAGAGAAAGCGGGGAACGGAACCGCGGCGCGCGGTTCGGTTTACTCGGGTGGTATTTCTTTGAACGCCAGATCGATTGGTATTCCTCTTCGTTTGTTGTAGAACCATGAGGCGTAGAATATCACAAGTCCGATGCCAAAGACGGCGGCCATGAACGCTAAGGCCGATGCACCGGTCGGTCCGCTCAGTGATGGGTAATAGAGGCAGAAGACGGATAGAATCAAGAAGACAACGAAGTTCACGGCGCCCACGATAGCGATTGTTGGAACTCCGGCAACCTTGGAGTTCTTGAATGGGGATAGTTCGTAAACATTCTTCTTCCTGTAGGGGAAGAGCATCGCGGCGAGGCCGACGAACGCGTACAAGAGAATCAGAATTAATGTGATGTTGATCTGGCTGAAGACGACGCCGGCATAGAGTGTCAAGATTACGCCTACCTCGAGTAAGAGTGCGAAGACTCCAACTGCGACGACGGGAGTGTGGAAGCGGTCGCTTACATCTGCCATCTTCGTCGGCATAACCCTGTCAAATCCCCATGCCATGAAGACCCTCGAGTAAACCAGTGTGCCCGCACTCACTAGAACGAGTCCCTGTGCGGTGAGGCCGATTACGAGGAGAGTGTCGAGTACCGGGTTTCTGTTGATGACCATGGCCAAATAATATGTGTTGAATGGAACTGGCGCGCTGTAGGAACCCGAACTCGACAGGTATGCCGCCGCATTGAAGAAACTCGCGCCAAGCCTGTCTTGGACCAAGAATGACCCTGCAGCCACGATTATCGCCGCCATCACGCCCGTCACGACGCATCCGTAACGCATGGCTTTTCTTACGTTCTTCAGCTCACCGCCTACAAGGGCGGGCCAGCTCCAGCCAATTATGGCAAAGAAGGAATAAGGTATGGCGAGTAAGGTAGCCGACCCGAGCGATACTATGCCGGGGTTAGTGAATCCCGAGTTTTGAGCCTGAGAGATCACACCAGTGTATGTTACGTTGTAGGCCGAGAAGAAACTGTTGAATGACGCTTGGAATCCGGCGTTATCGGTGCTCAAGAAGACACCGAAGAATAGTAGCACTGAGACGAGCACGAAGGCGTAAAGTACCAGCTGTATCTTTAGGTAGTTCGTCAACGCGATTAGGTCAAGCAGAAAAACAAGAAGAACCATCAATGAACCTACGACAATTACTCCTGTGTTTGATGCGAGGAATTGTGAGAGGCCAACCATACTTGAATTTCCGACGATTAGGCCGAGGCTGCCGAAACCTGAAGATAAACTCGAGTTGACGGTGTACGCCACGAACGTACCGAAAAAGAGGGCTTGAAAGATTGCAACAACCCACTCGAACGCAAAACCGAAGGCCGGATGCAGAATCCTAGACATCCAAATGTAATCTCCACCCGAACGTGGCATGGCTTCGGTCATCATAGCGTACGCGAGCGCGTTGATGATCACGAACGGTATGGTGAGTAAGAAAGCCAGTCCTACATTCGCTCCCGGCAGTACGATGACAACGGTAAGTATGCCTAACGCGAAGGCGCCCGCCAGGTTTATGACAGCTAGGGATATGATTGAGGCGTGAAGGGCTGAGACTTCTCGGACAACGCCCGTAGCCTCTCGGATGAATACCTTATTCGGGTTCATTGCACAATATTCCGACACGAGTTTTCCGGCCTGAGAACATTCTTGTTAATCATCGCAGATCCCCTCTCTAAGAGTTTTGTCCTGTCAAGCTGGAGCCTTTACGTGTCAAGATGAAAGCTTGACGGAACGGATTTAATACTTTCCTATATATCCAACTTTTGGATGCATGAAAACCTGCTCCAGCTCTCAACCGAAAGGTAAAACCCGCAGAACCGCCGGAAGCTAATCGGGCATTACGTGGAAGGAATTCATTGAGCCTTCACAGAGCGTATCTCAGTGTTCGCCAACTCTACATCTGGGATCTGATGCGTCAAGGCCTCTCACAGAGTGAGATAGCGAGGAAAGTCAACATTAGCCGACAGGCAGTAAACCAACTCGCCCAATCGATTCCCGATAAAGTCACCGCTGCATTATACGATGCGGCAACGCTCAACCGAATAGAACCGCGCGCAGTTGATGCCGTGAAGGGAGTACTTTGGGGATGGAGCAAAGAGTTCCAAAGTGAAACCGTCGTAACCATGAACTCCAAGACTGGGTTGCGGGTCTGGTACAAACATAATCTTGGCCGATGCAAGATTTGCCCCGATAGAAGCAGATGCAAGTCCTCACTCTTAGCGAACGCAAGCGAGTTAGGCATATCACTAACCGGGACAGAAAGAAATCTTGACCCTTCGAAACTCTCGACCCTAATCTTCTCGAGAGTACTTGCCCCGAATCAGGAACATATGCACCCTCGGTGAACGCTTGGCTTAGGGCGCAAGCGACCTAAACGTTTCGTCTTTCACTTGGTTAAATGATTACTAGAAAGTCAGCTTCAGTCAAGCGATAAAGTTCCTTCATCCATAAACGCTGTCTGTTGCAGTGCTACCTAGAATGACCGCGGCCCTGAATCTTTTGTATGCTTCGATAAAGTCGTCGGCGCCAAGGGAGACCGATCGCGGGCCTTCTCTCTTCACTTCAGGTAGGAGTGCCGCCATCGATGCCGCCACTGTTGTGTTGAACTCCACATCAAACCTGATGGGTGCCTCGAGCTTGTAGGGCTTAAATTCCTTGGCTCTACTCAGTGCCGTTCTCGCGGCCTGACGAATCTTTTTGGTGGTAACTTCCGGTGGAGCGCATCTTGCGACGAATCTGCTCAACGCCTGCTTCACTATAACCGTCTCTACATTTCCGAGGAGGGCCTTTGCCTCGGCCGCTACCTTGTCATCTCCGGTCACTAGGACGACCGGCACGCCGAAAGAACCCGCCACGGCAGAGCAAAGCGCGAGCTCCCCCGCAGCTTTGCCGTTTATTGCGAGTTTGAGTATCTCTTTTCCCCGGATGGTATGATCCAATACCGCGGCGTCGGTGCCTGCCATTGCATGGAACGCCACAAACATTGCGGCGTCATAGCCGTCGTTTATTCCTTCCATCATTCCAAGTGGTTTGAAGTAACCCGTGATCATTTCTGCATGCGGGTTCAGTTCTTCGATGAGGATATTTTTTGCGGGACCATGCGACTCGTTGATGACTATTTCGTCCGCACCCGCGTCAACAGCTCCTTCTACCGCGGCGTTTACGTCTCTTGTAAGGAGTCTCCTGAATCTTTCGAAGCCGGGTCGATCAATGAAGACATCGTCGGGGTTTGTGACGCCAGTTGCTCCTTCCATGTCGGCCGAAATATACACGCGCATCTCTCTTCGCCTCTTCTTTCGGGATTTCCCGTTTAAGACGTTAGCGGCGCCGTTCTTTGCTTCTGGGCAAGGTCATGCGGATAGGAGGTATTTGTTGAGTTCCCAGTCTGAGATTTGAATTCCGGGGTCGCCTGTTCGTTCGATTTCAGCTTGGTAGTCTTTCCATTCTGCTTCCTTCAACTTTACGTACTTTGTGTAGGCGTACTCTCCCAGCGCTTCTTGAACGAGGCGGTCTTTCTTGAGCGCTTCAAGGGCTTCACCCAAGGAGTTGGGTAGCACGGAAATGTTGAGTTCACGGACTTTTTCTGGGGACATATGGTAAACGTTCTCTGAAACATCCGGACCGGGATCGATTGAGTTCTTGATTCCATCCAGACCGGCTTTCAGGATCGTTGCGTATTCTATGTATGGGTTCGATGAGGAGTCGGTTCCGCGAAACTCAACTCGGGCCGCGGCGGGGTTACGGGGGAAGTATGACGGTACCTTAACGAGAACCGAGCGGTTTCCCCATCCCCATGTGAGGTAGATGGGTGCTTCGAGGCCGGGTACGAGGCGTTTGTATGAGTTAACGGTGGGTGAGGCGAATGCCGAGATGGCTTTCGCGTGCGCAAGAAGGCCGCCGATGAACATTCTAGCCGTACTTGACAGATACTTTGGGGCTTTCTTGTCGAAGAAGAGGTTTCGGCCAGAATCCGCGTCTTGGAGGCTGACGTGCCTGTGCGCGCCGTGGGCCCCGTATCCAAAGAACGGTTTCGGCATGAACGTTGCTATCATCCCATGTTTTTTCGCGAGTATCTTGACCGCTTGCTTGAACATGAGAACATGGTCCGCACTGCTCAACGCATCGCTGTGTTCGAAATTGACCTCATTCTGCCCAGGGCCGATCTCGTGATGTGCGACTTCGGGTCGCAATCCTAACTGAGTAAGTGCGTGGAGAAGCTCCATTTTGAACGGTTCAGCGGGATCGTAGGGTGCGTAGTCCATGTAGAGGGCGTAATCGAGAGGTTTTCTATCCGACTCATTAAGCAGTGTGAATTCTTCTTCGGGCCCAACTTCTGGTTTGAAACCCATCTTTGAGCAGTCATCAATCGCTCTTCGAAGAATGTGTCTAGGGTCGCCTTCGAAAGGTTGTCCGTTCGGGTGATGACAGTCGCAAAACATCATGATTGATTTCTCATCCCCCGATGTCCAAGGGAGCACTACGAATGTCGATGGGTCCGGTCTAGCGACCATGTCGCTTTCGCTGATATCCACGAACCCAGTTATTGAAGATCCATCGAAGGCGAAGCCGTCATCAAATATCTCCTCAGCCCGGTACACGGGGAAGAGACGGCTGCGTACTCTGCCCAGGAGGTCGGTGAATTGAAGTGTGACGAACTGCGCTTTCTCTTTCTTAATTCGGCTCAGTAATCGTGTTGAAAGATTGGACATGTTCTTTGCCACCTTAGTTTCTACACGATGTTGACTCCTTTCTTGTCGCTCAAAATTCTGAGAATTGTCCCGTAAACTGACGCAAGCGTGTAGTCTCCGGTTACTCCCTTAATTTGGGACGCCTGCATAATCTCTGTCGTTGTTCCTCCGCCCGTCGCAACGATGTGGTGGCTGGCGACCGTAGATTGCGGGTCCGCAATCAAGACGGAACGTGTTCGATCAAATCCGAGACAGCTGAGAGCTAACACTGCATGTGAGTTTACATTCCGCGGGAAGAGTTTGCAACATTCTCTTGTATTGCCATCGTGTAGAACGGTCCTTGTTTTGATCTCTTCCTGTTTCCATCTCGTCTGAAATGTGAAATCGAGATTCTTAGGGGCCTTTGTGGTTGTAATCGTTACCTCGCTGAAGGATGATTTCGCGTCTTGAAACCCATCCATGCCCAGAAGCGCTCCGTGCGGGATGTAGATTCGGCGGTCATTCTCCGTTGATATACGGCGCAGGCTTGCCTCCAATTTATCGTCCGCAAAGGCCGAAGCGGACAAAATTAACATGTTTGAATGGTTCAACACGAGAGGGGCGAGCGAGGCGACGGCCGTAAAGTCGGCACATTCAACGACAAGATCCGCCCTCTTCTTACTCAAATCGTCTACATTTTCAATTACCAGCGACCTATCCAGATTCTTGGTTTTCTCACGTATCTTCTCGTAAACAAAGCAGACGTTGACCCCTGGAGTTGCCTTCAATTTCTCATGAAGGTGCGCACCGATTCTTCCGTACCCTATGATCCCTATATCCATAGGATTATCTCGACCTTGTCTCGTGAACGTGCTGTTCCTTTCCGCGTGCCCCCCATGGCCTAATTGGCATTTGCCCCGCAAACCGCCTTTGGAATTGTCTACGGACACTGTTTCGGCCTGTCAACATAATCTCTTGACATGACGACCCGTGAAAAACCAAGCGCGATAATCGATGTAAAGATACATGAAGACCAGCGGGACGGCGCGCCTTCGGGGACGAGGATTGAAGGGAATCAAGGTTGTTCAATTTGGCATAGGTCCTATCGGGGCAGAGCTCGTAAAGTACGCTTTGAAGAAGAAGGGACTGGAGTTCGTGGGAGCTGTTGACATCGATCCAAATAAGGTAGGTAAGGACTTAGGAGAGGTGGTTGGCGCTGACCGAATCGGTGTCTCGATAACTAATGAGCCCAAGAAGCTACTGGCGAAAGCAAGACCTGACCTTGTTCTCCATTCGACCGGCTCTTACTTGAAAGACGTAAAGTCACAGCTTCTTGAAATCATGCGGGCGGGTGCGGACATCGTCTCTACCTGCGAGGAGCTATCGTATCCTTTCATCAAGAACCCGGTAATAGCGAAGGAACTTAATGCGGCCGCCCGAAGGAACGATGTTACCCTTCTAGGGACGGGAGTCAACCCAGGTTTCGTAATGGATGCATTAGTTCTAACGGCGACGGGAGTGTGCCAAGACGTCAAGAGCGTCAAGTCGAGTAGAATCCAAGACGCGTCTTACCGCAGGCTTCCATTTCAGAAGAAGATCGGAGCAGGGTTGACTCTGCAGGAGTTCAGGTCGAAAGTTGCGGAGGGAACCATAAAACACGTGGGCTTCCAGGAATCAATCGCTATGATAGCCTCCGGCTTGGGTTGGAAACTAGATAGGGTCGACGAGGTAATAGAACCGAAAGTGGCTGATACACCCGTTTCCAGTCAATTCCTTAAAGTCGAGCAGGGCCAAGTGGCAGGAGTCAATCAAACCGCCACGGGTATAGTTGGAGGGGAACCACTGATCCTGCTCAACCTTCAAGCATACTTAGGATGCCCTGACCCGAAAGAATGGATCGTAATCGATGGGGAACCAAGAATCGACCTTACTATCAAGGGCGGAGTCCACGGCGACGTCGCGACCGCGGCCGTCGTCGTCAACTGCATACCTCGCGTTCTGAACTCCAAAGCTGGCCTAATGACAATGAAGGACCTTCCCATCCCCGCCGGATGGTTCGGCGATCTACAGAACTTCGTCCAACGCAAACGTTGAAGACGCTCGCGGGCTCTAATCCGACTCCAAACTCTGTCTGAATTCTTGGTTCCGGGGCTCATGAAACTCAATCAGTGAACGGTTATGCGGCGAATTACGTGCAAAAGCCGAAAACCCTCAGTACTCGGTAGCAGAACCAAAGTTTCATGATTCAGCGGCCATTCGTATAGATCGTCTCGTTAGTCGATTCTCACGACCTTGTCATGAAATTGCACTGTGCTCGCTATGGCCCCTTTCGTGATATCGTCGTGGAGTGAGAAGAATACGCCTCGAATATTGTGTGTTCGCACTCGTCCTGCAATGGTGTGGAGGAACCTTGCGACGACGTTGGCGTCGTTATAGATCAGAAACGTCGAGATTGAATCTAAGAATAGGATTGTGTGTGACTCCTTACCCTTCAGCTTGTCAGAAGACAAAACCGTTGAAAGGGTGATGCTGAGTTCTGTGAGGTTTGTTGGGCCGCTAAGGATGTAGGTATTTTCGAGCTCCTGGGGCATCTTACCCATCAGGCCAGATGCGCAATCTATGAAGTACATGTTTTGCGTTGGAATCTTTTGGGCCTGCATTATCTCCGTTAGTGAGAAGTATGGCTTGTTGACGGAGATGTAGATGCTGATCGTTTCAGGCGTCACGACGTGCCGCAGCACGGAAAGTATTGTCCCCACGTAGTCCTCCGGTGGGCTGGTTACCATGATCAAGTAATTTGATGGAAGCCCGACTAGCCCCTGCTGTATAGCCTCATCAATCGTGACCTGTTGTGCCGTGATGGTTCACCGTATGACCATCGCACCCTTCAAGAAGCATGCAATAGCCACGATGTCGAATCCGCGGCCCGCCAAGTTTATGGTTAGAAGATCCATTCGAAGAGGGAATGCAATCCAATAAAATATCGTAGCGGCCAACATCGCACCGAGGCCTAAGGAGTACCAGAACATTATTTTTCCGATCACTCCGCTAAACCTCCGCCTGACTCGGAACTGGTAGAGGTTCGCTAGAATAATCAGGACTAGAATAATCGCCCCCGTACCAACGTTCACGAGATCGAGTTCCGTTAGCATCATGGAAATCAGTGCTGCAGACTTCGCCAGGAGATAAATGCCTATTGTCTTAACCTGTTAGTCCAACCGAAGCAGGTGTCGGACTTTCTCGCCTCGAACCCAGCCCTGATGCCGCAGGCCACTTTGGTACCCGCTTCGGCGATCTTGATCAAGTTCCGAATCGATCTTGTTCAAGATCACGTTCAAGATCACCCGCCTCAGCAGGTACCCCCCCTTAGGGGGGGGGTCGCGGTCTAAGCACGTCGGCACCTCGCTCATAGCCCATAAGGTACCCAAAACAAGGGTGTAGCACACGGTGTATCACATCCCCTTCCGCCAACGAAGCATCCACAATTAGTGAAGCTCACAATCCCGTGGCGGGAACAATTTGTTCCGGACACAAATCTGAGTTTCTAACTCCCAAAACTGAAGTTTGGAACAACGACATGTCGGGGTCAAGCGCGACGGCGCGGATCTTTTTGTTTGGGCCGCTGGTCCAGGCTGGAACATCCTGCGGAGTCGCAGACGGCTCGCCGGTGAACACCTTTCTGCCGTGGACGCGGCTCGCCGGTGAGTCGCGCCGCTAAACCACACTCAGTGTTGTTGATCAAGATCGTCCCCTGGGTACGTCCGCACCTGCCGATCGCTCATAGGGCACCCGTAACAAGGGTGTATTACACTGTTATCACACCCCCCCCTCTACTAGGGAGGGCTGACCCTCCTGCATCTGATCATACGCAACTATTGATCCCACTCATCGTGACACGATTCGTTTCGAAAGGTGACACGATTTGAGACCCCATTAGCGCCACCATTTGCGTGACTACCTGCTTGGACGCGCTTGGGTCATCCGAACGCACCGAGTGTAGCTACTCCAATCAGAATTGCAGCGAAGCCGACGATCTGATGGCGGGATGGTCTTTCGCCGAGGAACGCCCAGGCAAGGAGGATCGTGACTGAGCTAAACATTCCGCCCAGTGGGGCAACTATAGTCACCATTCCGAGGCTGACGCCTAGGGTGTAGGCAACGTTCGCAAACGTGTCGAAAAATGCAACCGGGAGAACAAGCCTGAAGACAGGCGAGTGACTTCTCCTTTGGGCAGCTAGAGCCGGAACGGCTAAGACCGGAATTCCTACCAAGCGCATGATGAGTACGGGCAAAAAGGGACCAAGGACGGTTGTCACTGGTTTTAGGCCGAAGAGCAGCAGCCCGCCGAACAGCATGAAACCTATCGCGTAAGCCGTTCCACTTGCCAATTGTTTGGAGCCATCCTCCTGCCTAGTTTGGAGGCTGACCAGAATTATTCCAAGCATCACCAAGCAGATTCCAAACAGGAGCTGTCTCGTTACGATCTCCCCGAGAAACGTAACCGCCAGTAGAATTGCAACCACGGGGCCGGTACTTGCAATCGGTGAAACAATCGATAGACGGCCAACCTCGAACCCCTTGTAGAGAAACAGAGTACCCATTATGTTAACCACCCCTAGCAAAACAGCAGCGAGGGTAACCCAAGGGTTTAGGAATACACGGTAAGCATCAGGCAGAGCAAACGGCAGCACGAAGAAACTACCGATCAACTGCACAAAGAAGGCGGTCCGCAGAAACCCGATCCTATTTGTGCTGAGTTTTGCGGCGAAATCCGCCGTGCCGAAGCCCATTGCCGTCAGCACGCCGAACACGAGACTTAGGGCGATATTCAAGGGCAACTCGGCAGCATGGGCAGGGGTTCTTTATGCTTTATGCGGGAAGATCTGCCGCCCACACACGGAACCGAATAGTTTTCAACTAAAAGAACTCAGAATCGAAAGTCAAGATGAATCGAGATGAGGCTAGACGGAAAAGTTGCCCTGGTGACTGGAGGTTCCGACGGCATTGGTAGAGCCATTGCGCTGACATTCGCTAGAGAAGGAGCCAAGGTCGTAATCGTCGGTCGAGACGAGAGAAAAGGAAAGAAGGCCCTGGATGAACTGAAGAGAGTCGGAGAGGCCGTCTACTTCAAGGTTGACGTATCCAACCCTGAACAAGCTCGACGCATGGTGAGCGACGCGATTCAAAAATACGGAAGAATCGACATCCTGGTTAACAACGCGGCTATTTGCCCACCCGGCAATGTCGTAACGACGTCGGAAGCGATATGGGACGAGGTGATTGGCGTTAACCTGAAAGGGGTATTCCTTTGCAGCAAGTACGCTATTCCGCACATGCAGAAAAATGGGGGCGGGGTGATTGTGAACATCGGTTCGATCAATTCTTTGATGGCTATGGAGAATGAGGCGGCTTATGACGCGTCCAAGGGCGGAGTCCTTATGTTGACTAAAGCGATGGCTTTGGATTTCGCAAAGTCGAATATCAGAGTAAACTGCATCTGTCCCGGCGCCATCGAAACTCCTATGCTCAGTGCCTCGCTTGAATCCGCACAGGATCCCAAGGCTGCAAGAGCCTCCTTAGTCCAAAAACATCCTCTGCGGCGGACCGGTACACCTGATGAGATTGCTCAAGCCACGCTCTTCCTCGCCACCGACGACTCATCATTCATAACGGGTGCAACAATTCCAGTTGACGGTGGCATTCTTGCAGGCTGGACGTAAACCCGGGGCCTTAGTCACAGTTGCGTAGATGATTGAATGTGGACTTAGGTGGGATAAGCTACGACGTATCGCTCATCAGTTCGGTAGCCATAATTATTGGCACCGTTTTCGTCGTTGTTCAGATTCGGCAAACTAATCGGATGATCGGCGTGGCCGGTCAGCAAGCGGAAGCGGCGGCGGTTCAAGCCAAATTGACCACCGAACAGCTGAAGCAGGATCACGCGCTTGCGAACATGGACTTGATTATGCGTCTGTACGAGTTCGCCAACACGGCTGAGGTACAAGCCTCTTGGCTTGCCGTCATCAACGCGCATCTCTCTACATACGACGATTTCTTGGAACTCTCGAAACCCGAACAAGTCGCATTCTACCAAATCGGCGCACTCTTCGAATCACTGGGAGTTCTCGTCGAGAGAGGCATTGTCAAAGCTGACATCATTGAAGACATGTTCCTTACGCAGTTGGCCTGGAAATCCATGAAGCCATTCGTAGAAGGGGTAAGGGCTCGGTTCGGTGATGAGGAGAACTACGTAGCATTCCAGAGATTATATGAGCGCCTGGCCGCCAAGTCATCCTGACCTTGCGCACTGCAGGGGCAGACATGGGTTGTAGCCGACATCAATAGCATGTGAGCCTCACTTAGAGGCTGCTCTACAAAGTAACATTCTGAAATTACGCCGGTCAGAAGCGCTACTGCGACCTATGGATCGTTTTTCCAATTATCAGACTATATGAGCCGCGACTACTATCAGGAGGATTACGAATAGGTAGGAAATTGACATTTTGAATACGCGCCATGCATTGGTGGGCACAGGGTTAGAAATCATCCTCAAGTTTGCCACAATGAATCGTGCGTTATACGCTATCAAAGCAACCCCCAAGGCTATCACCGCTAGAATATTCTTCGTAGAGGCCGTGAGGGCGAACAGGGCTAAGGTGAACGGAAACAGCGCGACGTTAGCCAGGGCGGTGTAAATGGCACTGGTACGCGCCCCGTCAACGACCGGTAACATCGGCACGTTAACGGCAGCATACTCCGATGACTTAGCTAAAGCCAGACCCCAGAAGTGGCCTGGTGTCCAAAGGAAGATTAGCAGGGCAACAAACAAAGCGACGACACTAATTGACCCAGTAACCGCGGCCCATCCAGCTAGCGCGGAAAACGAACCGGCTGCGCCTCCTACGACAATATTCCATTTCGTTCTGGGTTTCAACCATAGCGTGTAGATGAAGACGTACCAGAAGACTCCCAGCCCAATGAAAGCCGCGGTCAACTCATTCAAGAGAGTAGCAAGCAAAACTCCGACAATCGAGAAGACGACACCTAGGACCAAGGCACCGCGAGCAGATATGCGACCCGATGGTATAGCGCGACTCTTTGTCCGTTTCATGCGAGAATCAGTTTGCCTCTCTATGAAACAGTTCAGCGCTCCCGCGCCGCCGGCGGACAGAAATCCGGCCCCTATGAGTAGGAGGAAGGAGTATGCATTCAGAACATGGAAGCCGACCGCTAGGAGCATGGTCGCCACGCCGACGAACACGTTCAGTGCCGCGATGGCAGGCTTTGTGATGCTGAGGTAATCTCCGATCATCTCTTTGGATGGAAAATGACTGTGAGCTGAAGCATTCATGGGCCCAAGACCAAATGACCAAGCTTTAGGCATATCTGTAACCAGTTTTTCACGTGTGAAAGAACCAATCGCGAGAGTGTCGGTTGAGAAGATCCCCTTTGGGTGACGATCCGGTCATATGTAGATAATTAGCATCACGAACTACACGTGAAGCGGTATACTTTATTCGTTCATAGCCGTCCATTTCGTTGCTAATTCGTCTCTTCGCGGACGGTAGACTTCGCTGAAGAATCGGTTCTGCGACAACAAAACATCCTTAGGATATAAGTGGACGATAGCGAGAGACTCCTTCCAAGCCTCATCGAAGTGTTTTTCAAATCTTTCCTCAATTTGCCGTTTGAAATCCGTTTCTGTCTGCGGTTTTCCGCCGATTGTAAAGTAAATTCTGTTACTCTTCTTCGTCACGTAAGCCATTTCGTTTCCCAAGAGGAATGTCTTCTCCGATTTCACGGCTCGGCCCTTCGCAACATGTCCCCGACCCTGAGGCGAAGGTGCTAGATGTTTGAACCCGCGTTTCGCAGCCGCGTAGAAGATGGCTCTGTTCAAGCCCCAACTCTTCGCCCTGCGCTCAGGCAATCCTAGCTCTTTCGCTCTCGCGGCTTGAAGAATTGCCATTACTTGAAAACGTCCAACCTTCACTAAACTTCACAATCCCTACTAACCAAAGCTGGTTAGATTAGATGGTTTCGCACCTAATGCGGTGCTTCGAGCGGAGAGAACTAGTCCAAGAGCGTCTCATCGGACACTAAATCGCCCGGGGTTTCGTCTTGTGACGCTGCACTTGGCTCTTTTGGATTCGAATGCTGGTCATTCTCGACCACGTCGTGTGCGGCGGCGCGATTCTCCGCGGTTTCTCTATTCTGCATTTCACGGATGTATTGGACCGCCGGGCCGAAGGCTGGTGGCAGAAAGACAGGGTTCACCGAAGCACCATGAAGAGCGTAGCCCTTGCGCATTCCAACCAGAAAAACGATGACGGCGAAAGAAATTGGAACTAACCACACCAATCGGAAAATGGTCTCCAAATTAATCGCGCCGGTTGGAAGCAACTCTGAAATGAGAAGCTCTAGCCTTGAGATCAGAGGGCGAGAGACTATAGGAGTGACGTAGTGTTGTACGAACAACAGAAGTGAGAGAAACACGCCGGCCACGAGCGCCTTCCAATGATGACTGCGTACGTACTCTATTGACTTGATGTTCGAATAAGGTATCTCAAGAGTGCTCCTAGATAGTCTACCTCGCTGGACGAAGACCCGGCGTTCCGTAGCGGCAATTTTCATTGCCCCATGAGACCATGTGTGAACCACATATTCCGGCTGTGATATGGTGGCGCGAACTTCATCAGGTAAGGTTGAGAGGCCGGTTTCTTTTTCGATCTCTCTGGTAATCGCTTCATCGAGGCGTTTCATAAGGTTGGTCAGCGTGTATTGGCTTGCTCTCTCTTTCGCATTAGAGGAGAGCTTCTTCCATGTTGCTTCATCATCTGCTAAGGCCACAATCGCAGCGGCCGCACCCTCCACGTCATCGGGTCCCTTCACGAGGATACCATCCTTTCCGTCACGAACGATCCAAGACTGGCCGCCGACGCCTGAGGTAACGACAGGGACACCTTCGAACATGAATTCCAGCTGAGTTAGGCCGAGCGCCTCCATTCGGCTCAGAATGATGTTGAGGAAGGAGTTCTGCATTAGCTGGACCTTCTCCCGCTCGCTGAGTTCACCTAGGTATCTTACGTTCGACAGCCCATCCGCCTTCTTCTTCACTGTCTCTGTATACTCTGACCCGCCCCTGCCAGCAAGTACAAACTGGACCGCTTTGCGGTCGCTTAATCTCTGAGCAACATCGAGGACAGCTCCGGCATTCTTTCGAACTTCCACCGTGCCTACAAATGCTACAATCTTCGAATCGGGTTGTGCGCCTAGGTATTGACGATACTCGGAGGGATTTGCCGAGGAGAATTGGCTGAGGGTAACGTCGTCAATTCCACCCGGAAAAAGGAATATCTTCTCTCGGGGCGCTCCCATCTTGATCTTGGCTTCCTCTTCATATGGTGACACGACGAGTATCAGGTTGGCGACACGAAGTATCGTTCTCAAAGATAGGCGGTTCCATGCAATTCTGAACGACCGCTCCACAAGTGAGTATCGTTTGGGAGAGGGTTCCTGATAATGGGACATGTGGCAGAACACGAGCGGGGCTGGGTATCCACCTAGAGCCTTGATATTGCGACGCCATTCGACAAATTTCGCGACTTCCTCCGGGCCGTTCCAGAGAGTGCTGTGTGTAATCAACACGTTGAGCTGAAAGTCATTGACGATATTTTCTAGCGTATGGACAATGTCTTTGAAAACAATTCGTCGAGGGGGCCACTTCGATACAAGGCTGCCGACGCGAATTACTGGTATGTCAAGTTCGACATCGTTGATAAGGAAGTAGCCACTCGCTCCCATCTGTTCCTCTCTTATCGTCTCCCTTCCGTCGTGGTATACGCTCGTTATCAAGTAGGCCTCGTTTCCAAGTGCTCTGAAGTATCTGACCATCCGTTGGGCGACTAACTCTTGACCTTTTGACCTACTTGTCTGGTACATGATGACGCCGATACGCTTCTTCAAGAGCGATCGTTTGCCCCACGACTTTTGTAATACGACTCAGTCGACATGTTGCTTGACTATACGTATCTAGCTAAAGCTATTAAAGGAAAACATAGGCAGTCACATGTTTCGCGATGATTCCGGCAGAGCCAATTACCTCCGGTGTAGTAGCGAGTCTAATGTTTGGGAGATGGCTATAGAGTGAAATTACACGCGATTTTCTCCGATTATGACGGAACACTTTCTCAACTAGAAGCTCGCCGAGAGGATGCAGTCCTTTCCCCAATCCTACGCAGGTTGCTGACTAAGGTCAGCAAACACATTACGCTCGGTATTGTCACGACAAAGGACCTTTCGTTCATTAGAGAACGCGTTCCGTTCGCTCACGGGATATCCGCCAGCTGTGGGCTGGAGATGCAAGTGGGCGAGAAGACGGTGATTGATGATCGAGTGCGCGAATCTCATCCACAACTCGAGAAAGCCTACCAGGAAGTCCTCAAGAAAGTCCTTCAAGCACGCGATAACCTTGTCATCGAAAGAAAAGAGTCGGAAGATGAACACCTTATCGGTTTCTGCTTGGACTGGAGAATGGCGCGCAACTGGGACGAAGCAAAACGAATTGCCGCACCTCTCCTAGACTACACGCGAAAACAAGGCTTGTACGTAGTTGAATCTGACGCCAGTCCATTTGCCAATGTATTTCCAATGAAGATCGATAAGGGCGAGGCTTTCCAGAAACTGAAGAGCGAACTTGCTGTTGACGGCCCAATTATGTACCTTGGGGACTCCGAAGCTGATGATCCAGCTTTTCAACTGGCGGAGGTATCAGTGGGCGTTAAGCACCGTCGGATAATGCCTAAGCTCCAATGCAAGTATCGAATTGAGTTCTTTGAACTTGAGAACCTATTGGCTGAGCTGATAGATGCAGATTTCGACTTTAAAGAGAGCATGGCAACTAAAAACACGTAGTACGAATGCAAAATCAACTTGTAGATTTCCACTAGCCTCTGCTAGTTTCCACTTAGTCTACCTACACTTAACCCGAGTCAATTCGATCTGTGTAAGATGGAGGTTTAATGGAATATGAATGGAGCTTCACCTTTGAAGCACGGCTTCGTAGACTTAGCTGCCATCCTCTTCGTAGTAGGAGGCGTGGTCAGTCTCGCGATGACCATTCTATCCCTGCCCATCAACAGCGTCTACCCTTTCAGCATATCGACTAGTCTGAACGCCACGTCGATTGTCATTCTCGCCGTAAGCCTGATCTGCTCGCTCGGCGCGATCCACTGCTTCTCACTCGCCGGCAAAAGGATGCTCTCGGAGGCAGGAATTAGAGGCCTGATCTTTGGAGCGCTGTTACTCATTTTCAGCCTCGGAGTCGTGGGGAACCTCGGAACCAACTTGGGCGGCTCGGCCTCAGGCAGTTTTCTAACCGCCGTTAGCGCGTTTCTGATACTAATCGGCGGAATAATCTGTTTCTCGCTCAGGTACACGAATGTGTCATCGTCCGCGATAGCTCGTCAACACGCAATCTCTCAGCCGGTGTACCAGCAGTAGGACGACGACGCGCACAACCAAACCCTTTTCTTTTCTCTTCACTCTTTCTTCCCTCGATTCGCCAATGCACATTAGGTCACTGCTAGTTTTCACAGTTAGTCTTCTCCTGCTCGCCATAGCGTCGTTTCCGAGCACTTCCGCCGTTGCTACCCCGTGGGTGAAGTACGCCGGGAACCCTGTGCTGGTGCCTACGGAAGGGGGCTGGGATAGTGACTACGTAACGACACCTAGAGTGATTTTCGAGGGGAACACTTACCGTATGTGGTATCAGGGAAGCCACTCGGGAGCAAACCACATCGGATACGCGACGTCGCTAAACGGTTACACCTGGCTGAAACACGGGATTGTTCTATCGGCCGGGAATCCTGGCGATTGGGACAGCTCATCGATCGGTTTGGGATCAGTCCTCTGGAACGGCACCGATTACCTGATGTGGTATACCGGAAGCAACGGCATCACCTACCCTGGAGGATCTGTGGGCTTCGCGGTTTCGACCGACGGCATTAATTGGGTGAAATACGCGGGCAACCCGGTGCTGACTCCGTCAGGAAATGATCAAAACTACATCGCCACCCCCTACGTTATCAGCCTTAAACTCACATACAACATGTGGTATTCGGGTAAGGGCGGCTCGTCACCGAACGTAAACAAGATTCTCTACGCGACATCATTCGATGGAATTCACTGGTCGAAGTGGCCTTCGCCAGTACTCACACCTTCAACAGATCCGATGGCATGGGACTCAGCAGGGGTCTACTCACCCGCGGTTATTTGGAACGGACAGATCTTTGGGTTGTGGTACTCAGGCATAAATCAGACGGGGTTAGTGCCAAGAATTGGATTCTCCACTTCCCCCGACGGGGGCAGCTGGACAAGGTCTGCAAATAACCCAATCCTGACTCCAGGCCCTCCGGATTCTTGGGACTCATCCGGCGTCGAGCAACCCAGCGTCGTTCAGGCCGGTGGAAATTACATGATGTTCTACGACGGGTACAGCTCGCTGCAAGGTCAAAGGATTGGATTGGCCTTAGCTCCCCAAGGCTTCGCAATCGCTGAATTCCACGCGCCTACAGCCGAACTCTTCCTAGGCCTAATGACATGTTCAACGCTCTATATGCTATTTTACCGACGAAGGAGAACACGCAACTAAGCCACAAGCCCACAACAAGTCGTCCCTTAATTCAATGTGAAAGACAGGCTCAGAACCTTTACTAAACAATCATGCCATTACCCGGACGGGTTACGCATTTGACTGACACACCTTCGGGGCCGAAACTCATCGAAAAAACGTACGTCTACATGACCACATTGAGCAGGGAATGCAGAAAGGGCTTGACGAACAAATTCGAGGCGGAAGACCGAGGATTGCCTTTCGGATCGGTTGAACCAACGTTACGTAAGGAAGTTGAAGCCTGGTTTGTAGGCAGAGACAGAAACATCACTGTTAAACATGAACGAAGTGACCGCGGTAGACCCGGAGAGATCCTTCTTACATATTCCGGAGCAACCAAGGACGCGCATTTCAAATTCAGAGTGGACGCGCAATTCACTTTGGCAGGCGCGGGAGAGAGCGCGCCCTCCTACCTCAAAACTCTGAATGTCAACGTGGATAAGAGAGACTTCACGAAGTAGACACCCGCAAGACAAAGGCAGTGTTTATGACGCCGCTCGAGGAGCTCACGCAACTGGTAAGTGAGAAGAGCAGACGACTGTTCGTTGCGGAGAACCCAATCGATTTGGGATTGAGGGACGGCGAAAACTGTGTCTATATTCTCGAACTCCCTGGTACTGCTCCTGGAGCCGCGGGCGGACGCGTTGGAGGTATTGGGGAACGAAAGATTCAGAAAGCATACTGCTTCAGACAAGCAGCGGGAAGATGGTTGAAAGTATATGAGACCGAGTCCCCCGACAAACTAGAACGCCTCAACTTACCCTATCATGCAGCGGGGTTGAGTGTGCGGCTGCCCGACCAATCGGAAAAGGTCGTCCCCGGAGTAGCTGACCCGGAATTAGTAGGCGAATACAACCAGACCGTTTGACTTTCACTGCCGTAGGACGGCTTTAACGAGTGGCATTAAGACCTCCAAGTCGTCCTTTGAACTCAACTGTACTCTTAGCAGTCGGCTCATGCCACCAAGCTGCGCGCGATCAACCCATGCTCTCAAAGCTTCAGGCACCGACGAATCCGATTTGATCTTGGCAACGGACTTCTCCGGTATGAACAGGAAGAGTTCAAGTTTTTCGCCGAAAAAGACTCGTAAGCGCGGAGTATCCCTGACACTGTATGTGGGCGCTTCAGCATCCTTCAACGGCTCATACTCGACGCTCTCAACCACCTCATGCTCATCCTTCAATTGCTCCCTAAGGTACTGGAACGCACTTTGAGACGATGGAGAGCCTCTACTCGCGAGTTCCTCAACCGACAGCCACGGACGACCTCCCGAATACCTCTAGGCCGGCTTAATGCGAAAGCCATATAGCGGTTGCCTTTTCGTTCAGAAATGGACGGAGTAATAGCGGAAATGCCTCACAAATTAAGCCGAACCGCCTTCAGGATTCGAAGACGACAGAAGAAGAAACAGAGATACAGGAAGAAAACGAAATCAAGCCGAAAACCTACCATTCCATACAGCCTCCAGGCATGACGCAAGCCTCCAACTTCGGCAGCGGGCACAGCTAATGGAAATGTGAGGCTACTGGGTTTTGTTTAGGAAGCGATGGCAACTGCAAATGTACTCCATCTTTCCGTCCGGGTAAACCCATCTGTAGTGCACAACACCCTTATCATCCGTGAACGTTTCGCAAACGCTTTCCGAGTACAGGCTCACGTGCGAAAAACTCCATCGACTCTTCTCGGACTGTGTGCCGACCGACATGACAACACCCCGCAGGATTTCATGCAGGCTCTCTAAAAAACAATCAATAATTGACGGCCTAGCCGTCCAACTTCATTCATCATCGAAACCGCAGGCGTTACGGCGGCGAAGAGAAAACTGCTCACCATCACTCTCTGTCGACTTGTCTAGGTTCTCCAAATCGGGCGTGACACCGTGGTTCAAACCGCGGTATACTTTGCGGATGAGCTTGACGGTAATGAAGGTTCAACCGCCGCTTTAGGCTAAACGCCTGTCCGCAATAGAGACAGCGGAACAGACCAATTAACGGAAGCTGATTATGCCCTCGGGCTGAACCAAAGGCTTGGGTTGTTTGGCCCATCTTACTATCCCTTCGTGCAACTACGCGGTGTAGTGTCTATATATTCTGCGTGGACGAATCATTCGCGCACGAATATGCGGTTATGACTGGAACTGGAAAGCCGGCTGTAGTCTATGCTGAAAGTGGCGGCCTTGACCCAAGAACGACGGAGATCACCATGTACTGACCGTTACGGATAATTCCGATCTGGATTGTCTGCCCGGCGACGGCATGCTCCTCCAGGTACGAGGAGAATGAGTCGTAATCGTTGACCCTTTGTCCGTTGATCGAGACTATCACGTCGCCTCCGATCGTATACTCCTGCTGTTGAATTGTGACATTTTGCGTGCCTCCCCTTAGCCCGGCCACGCTGCCGGGACCACCGGGAACAACGTGTTCAACCAGGAGACCGTAAGTAACGTTGGTTCCAATCGCCTGGGCGAGTTTGTAACTCATGCTAATCAGGCCGACGCCCAAGTACGGATGCTTGTTATAATTGCCGTATTTGATGATCGAAGGCACTTCTCTCGTAATAGTGCTGGAGGGAATTGCGAACCCGAGTCCTTCCGAGTTACTAACTGCGGCGGAGGTTATTCCAACAACGGTATCGTCGGGAGCGATTAACGGGCCCCCTGAGTTACCGGGATTGACAGCTGCGCTGAACTGGATTGTGTCAGGGATGGCGTATCCTCCCAACGTATCCATTTGTAAAGCCCGTCCCAGTTGGCTAACTATCCCCACCGTAATCGTATTTGAAAGCCCGTACGGGTTTCCGATTGCTACTACCGTTTCTCCAACCTGAAGTGTGTACGAAGATCCCAGTTGGAGTGGGTGGTATTCGCTCTGAGGAGCGTTGACTGAGACTATTGCGAGATCGCTGAATACGTCCGACCCTACGACCTTAGCCGCGTACGAATCGCCATTAGAGAACGTGACGGTCGCGTCCAAGAGCGCATCTATGACATGGTAGTTCGTTATGATGAAGTCCTGTCCATCGTAGATCACTACGAAACCCGTTCCTAGAACCGGAGTAAGCGTTCCGTTGGGGTACGTGTCTAGCGTCATATCCCTCACGACCCCCTGAATTGTCACTACTCCTTGGTTTGCGCTAGCGTAGATCTGGATAGGGGTGAAACTTTTCGGTTGGGTTTGGAAGCTGCCCATTATCGGGCTGTAGTATACGGCTATCGTCCCCAAGACTACTATGATCAGTACCAGAACTGCTACTGTTTTCTTGGGATAATTCGATTTCTTGGAGTTCCTCGATCTAGACTTCATCTATTCCCGCTTCATTCTTGCGAGCTACGGACTGTAGTTTGTATTAATCGTTACCTCGGGCCTCCGACTATGCGCTACGTTGACCATTAAGTCACCAATTTCCCCATGCATCGCGTATTGGTGTCTTGGAGGGAGGCTCCATTCTCAATACGTTCTGGAGATAAGAAACTCCGCGATCGAGGCTAGGTGCTCTCTTGGTTCCGAAGGTGGGAGTTTCCCGAGAGCCTCCAGTGCGGAGTGCAGATAGGCTTCCGCTCGGGCCTTTGCGTAGTCTATTGAACCGTATTTCTCGTACAATTGTATCGCCTTTCGGATTTCGTTGCCCGTAACCTCCTTCTTGCCTAATATCCCTGTGAATTCCGTTCGATCCTTGACGTCCGCGGCTCCGAGAAGGTGAGCCACGAGAATTGTTTTCTTACCTTCGCGAATATCTCCGCCGATTTCTTTCCCGTACTCCTTCACGTCCCCTGAAACATTGAGTACGTCGTCAATTATTTGGAAGCCAATTCCGATCGTTTCTCCGAAATCGCCGAGCAATTTGATTTGCCGCTCCGTTGCGCCGCCTGCGATTGCTCCCGCTTCAGTTGATAATGCCGTGAGGGCGCCAGTTTTGTTCCTTAAGAGCAGGATAACTTCGTCTTCTCTCACTTCTTTACGATTCCACATGCTGAATTCGTATGCCTGGCCCCACGTTATGTCGTATGCCCGCTTCGCGACTTGGGAAACTAAACGATTGCATCGTTCCTGCGGTATTTTGCTTTGATTTGCGATCTCGAACACTTTGATCAACATCGCATCACCCACGTTGATGGCCGTGGGTATGCCGTACTTGATGTGTAAGCAAGGTTCACCGCGCCGTAACTCGCTCTGATCCTCAATATCGTCGTGAACTAGCGTCATGTTGTGGAGAAGTTCGACAGCCGCAGCGGCGCCCACTGCCTCTTCTCTTCTACCGCCAACACATTCGCTCGACAACATCGCCATGGCTGGCCTAATTCGTTTACCTCCCCGACCGAGAAGGTCCCAGACTGGGGTGTAGAATTCCTTGGGCTCTCCGGTTCGGGGCAAATGTCGTTCAATTTCGGCCTCTACTTCGCCTTTGTACTCTTCTAGAATTTGGAGAGCCGACTTCATGCCAGTTCAATATCAGGGGATATTCTTCAACTCTCCTACCAAGAATGGACCTCCCCTGGAAGCTTCTCACCTGCCCTAGCCGTCGACCCAGTTGCAGTCTTTGCAGTGGTGACCTCTCGGTATTATCTACTGATTCCCCTAGTATATCTCGGCGTTTGGAGAATTGTTCTGTCTGAGGCATTCACGAAGTTCGCCCCTTAGCAAGCACGATGAATTCAGCTCCGTTCGAAATCTTGGAAGAGGCAGACCTACAGCATAAGATGAACTACACCGCCTATGCTTCAGAGTCGACCTCAAACTATTCCATGTCGGGTTTGTTGGAAGCGGCCAACAGCAGTTATATATGACGTACGGAATATTTGCGTATCACAGACAACTAAGATTGGTCCGCGAAGTACATGACCCAGATGACATCCGCCCTGACTGAAGCGTCGCCGACACGCTGTTGTGAATTGTCCTAAGGCTGTGGCGGAACTGCTAGAGTATGTCCAACTTCTCATTCTTGGCGCGATCGCGGGGCTAACGATCCTGCTGGGAATGCCGATTGCCGTTCTCCAGAACGTGAGCCTGAGGAAGAAGGGCTTCCTCAACGCATTCGCTATCGGAATCCTCGTGTTTCTGATCGTTGATGTCTTCGACCACGCATGGGAAACGGCCTCTGAAACGAGCGTGAAAGCGTTCGCCGGAACGGCTCCTCCATCCGCAGCTGTCGTAGTGTTGGCCGCTATGTTCGGAGGAATAGGAGTTGGACTCTTGGGCCTGACCTGGTATGGGACCCGCTACATGAAGAAACAGGCTTCCCGGCCTCGAATAGCTCACGGATCCGTTGCGACCAAGGGCGGCGTTGTTCGGCATGAGCTACAGTTGATTCAGCACGTTGAATCATACCGGCTGTCCATGATGATTGCGATCGGAATCGGGGCTCACAACTTCAGTGAAGGCCTAGCCATTGGACAATCGTATGCCTCGGGTGCAATCGGGTTGGCTTTGATGTTGATAATCGGCTTCGCCGCGCATAACACAACGGAAGGCTTCGGAATCGCTGCTCCACTCACCACCCTCTCGAAAAGGCCGAGCAACCGCTTCCTGCTACTTGCCGGTTTAATTGGCGGTGGACCGACATTCGTTGGAACCCTCCTGGGCAGCATATGGTCTTCGCCGGTGGCCTACGTATTCTTCCTCGCTCTCGCCGGAGGCGCCCTAGTTTACGTGACGATGCTGATGTACAGTTCCGGAAGGAGACAAGTCGGTAACGATATTCTGATGCTGGGGATGTTCATAGGGCTGCTCGCAGGCTTTCTCACGGATCTATTGGTCACCTTGGCTGGGGCATAGCCCAGACGCAACCATCGGTAGCCATCACATCTGCACCAGTCCCGAAACTACACTAACGCTTGAGGTTGATAGTGAGTCCCGACGACCCGTCTGATTTCCTCCGAGATCTTCTCGCCTATTCCCGGTACTTCCATCAATTCCTCTTTGGATGCTTGGAACACACGCTGAGGCGTGTGGAAAGTTGCGAGCAGCTTCTTCGCACGTGTATTGTCGATGTTCGGCAGGCTGCTAACGATAAACTCCTGTTGCTCCTGCAGCGACCTGGGTTTGATGACCGTCATAATCCTCGGCGTTCGTTTATCCTGGAATTGTTCTCGCCTTGAGATGGCGAACATCAGTTGTGCAGTCTCTGAAGGTTTCTGCGTCCAGGCTATCGGAATCCCATAGTCCATTATGATGCTAGCGTAAGCGCCCATCATTGCTTCAGGCCGAACACGACCCGAACCGGTTAGAGTCGCTCCCTCCACAATAATCAACGGTCTCTCGTATGCATCCTTCAGCTTCGCTGCCTGCTGAAATAGCCGGCCGTCGATTATCGACGATGCGAAGTCGTCCACATCTTTCCGCTCGACAACGACGCGGTCAGAGAGGACGAAGTCGCCCACCTGTAGCGTTTCAGATTTAACGAGGGCACCGAGTTTCGCTAGTTCCCTCGTCACCAGCGCGCCGAGTTCTCTCGAATCGGCTACGACGACTATCTGTTCCACCAAATTCTCTTCCTTCACTTTCGATGAGATGAATTTCTCGATCTTTGACTGGTCGGGGGTAAACTCCTTCCTTGCGGCGACATATTGCCTGATAGCATTGGCCATCTCGCGCTCTCGCCGCTGCGAGATCCAATAGTATGCTTCATCCCTGGTTCCCTTTGCGATTAGAATGAGCGCCCTTCCTGGCCCCTTTCGTCCGGTGCGACCGCGTCGTTGTATGTACCGCACGGCGCTAGGGACGGTGTCATAGAAGATAACTTGGTCGCACTCAACGATGTCAAGCCCCTCCTCTCCGATCTGAGTTGCCACGAGAACATTGTATGTTCCCGCCTTGAAATCATCCAGCACCATTGTCTGTTTCTTCTGCGTCAGGCCGCGATCTCGCTCCCGTGAGGCCTGGCCGACAAGCCGTACGGCGGAGACTCCGTCAACCTTGTTGAGCACGGCAACAAGCCTGGCGGCTGTGGCTCGGTAGTTCGTGAAGACCATGATGCGGCGTGCGCCTCGACTCAAGCCTATTCGAACGGCCTTGATCAATTCTGTGACCTTTGGATGGTCAACTTCATTCGCCACTAGGCCGTCCACGATCTCCCTGACACGCGACATCCTCTCGTCATCGAGGAGCATCTTTAGCCCTGGGGTCATTCGTTTGCCGCCCTGTTCCCTCAGGCTGTCCATGTGCTCCTTCAGCGCCGGGAAACCTTGCGTTTCAAGAAATTCTACCGCGCGAATCGCGTGTATGGAAGCGTAAATGTACGCCAAGTATGTCTTGGCGTCCCTGTTCCCGCCAGCGACATCGGTGAGTATCCGCTGCCTTGCGTCTAAGACATCGCGTAAACGAACCCGATCCATGGCCGCGGTCTCAAGGTATTCATGGTCCCTTATGGTGCGCAATTTATCGCGTAGAAATGACTCCAGTTCACGCTTTACTTCGTAGAATATCTGCGGGAGCTTTACCATTACCCAAGCGACGTCTATGCCGCCGACGTACGGTTTCACATCGTCACTGTGAATTGACCTGGCCTCAACCCATTTCAGGTGTAGGTTCTCGCAGATCTCGCGGACGTCCTGCTCGCTTGAACCTGGTGAGGCAGTGAGACCAAGAATCAAACCGCCGTCCGTCGCGGCGTAGCGCTCGGCTATGAAAACGTAAGGATAATCCCCCACCGCCCTGTGAGCTTCGTCGAAGATTATGAGCGAGAATGTATCCAGAGATGATTTCCCAGTAAGAAGATCGTTCATGAACACTTGAGGAGTAGAAAAGACCAAACGTTTTTTCCATAACCCAACTCGTTCATCAGGCCCCACCTCTCCAGTCAGCCAAACCATCGCGCTTGAGTCGATGTTGAGAAGCTTCTGGAATGTTTTGAAATGTTGCAGAACGAGTGGTTTCGTGGGCGCGAGCATCACAACACTCTTGGCTGGTTTTTGTTGAAGCCTCTCCGCTGCCACGTAGGCGGCCACAATTGATTTTCCCAATCCGGTCGGGAGACAAACGAGGGTGTTTACACGGGCGGCGTTCTTCGCGATTGCTTCTTGGTACGCACGGTGTTCAATGGAATCGACCTTCAGCAATGTATTTGAGCTGAGGTCGGTTGGCACTCGCGTATCCCCCTAATCTGTGGAACAAGACTTATTCACGGGCGTATAAGGCGCGGGGATAAGATCGTCCACCCATACAAATGCTAGGCTCCACCTAGGAGAACGGTTAGATGACCGGAGGGCGCGTTTAGGTTTGTTTTGCGCCGCAGGAGCCACAGAAGCTAGCCGTTGAAGGGATCTTGGCTCCACAGCTAATGCAGAATTTCGTGCCACTCTCGACCACGGGTGGGGGAGTAGGTGCGGCGGCTCCACAGTTTGGACAGAACTTTTGTCCAGGCTGAAGTGAAGTGCCGCAAGAAGCGCAAGCTAAACCCGTGACGACAGGCGCTTGAACCTTAAAGTCAGAAGAAGCACCGTCGTTGTACAGCAATCCAAGCGACCTGAAAGTGAAGACATAGTAGATGGGTTGGACGATTGCCGCGAGAAAACCTCCTATAAATGGTATCATACCCAAAATGCCGAACAGTGCGGCTCCGACTACGACCGTGATGACAACCCAACTCAAGTACTTGCCCAAGCCGATTCGGCGCATGACGGTGAATATCTCGCCGAAAGCGAAAGCATTGCCGAACTTGCCAGTCTTGATCATGTGCGCTAAACCCACGGCGAGCATGATCAGCAAAGGTATCGCCAGCAATATGCCCACTAACAGAATCACAACCCCAACTCCTCCAACCGATAGCGCGGATACGATCACCTGACTTTGAAACGAAGAGAAGCTGGCAAACGTTCCCATGGCGCCTATTACGATCAGGATAGTGGGCACCAACATGTAGAGAAGCGTTGCGAGAAAGACTTTGACTCCTTCAACGAATAGCTGCCCGTAGTTCTCAAGCTTAGGCGGCGTTCCCGTTCCAGGCGACTCCTTAAGCACTCTTGCCTCATAGCCCAAAACGATCCAATCAACTATCGGGATTACACTAAGAACGATCAGTATGATGAGACGCCCGACATCACTGAACAGCTTTTTTGTGTATCCGAAACTGTCGCTAAAGTTGTCACCTAGATCCACGAGGTAAGCCTCCAACGAGGCAAAACTGTGTCAGAGCTTATAAAATGCTGTTGGAAGTTGGGGGCCGTCATCCTTCTCCGGTTCCGCCGCATGATTCACAATCCCGTTGACCTTCGCCCTCGCAGTCGGGACAGTCTTCGCTAAGCATCCCTTCCCCGTTGCATTCTGGACAACGCATAATCATCCTACTATCGTCACGCACCGTTCCTTCGCCCATGCATTTCTCACAGTCAATGTCTATTGAACCAGCACCATCGCATTCCGTACAGTCCATCTTCCCTCGGCCCTCACAGTCACTACATGACACCAAACATGACCTCTCCTAAGGTTCAGAGCGCTGGAGTCGGAGGCGGCGGATCTTCTCTATCGCATCCAACCAGCTTGTCAATGCATTCCCGTATGTGAGTAATTTTCCAGGATCCTTCTCGATCTTCAACGCCATATTCACTTCTCGTATCTTCGAGAGTAACGTTTGTTCCGAGTCCTCTAGGATCTTATCCGCCATGACTCTGTTTTCCTGCTCGACCGAATGAATGATCACAACAGGTTTGTTGCAATTGGCGCAGAAAGTCTCGTTGCCCTTCCGGAAGAGTGGAGTTCCGCATTCAGGGCATGGTTCGGACAGCATTGTTGCCCCCGACTTGAGGAGCTCGGCCATTTTCTTAACTTCGATACCCATAATCGTTAGCCACCCATAACTGTGCTTTAGGGCTATTTGGCCTTGTCAGTGACTGGCGTAGCTACTGAGGGATTAGTTTAGATATTGCTCTTGAATGGTTTTGGTTGAAAGGTCGCCTGTCATGCGGGTGTTCCGCCATGTCAACCAAAGTCAAACGCAAGGAAGAATACGAGGGCCGAATCAAGCAGGCACTAACCGTTCTTAACGATGTTTCAAACGACAACACAACACCCCGCAACATTCGCCGAGCCGCCAAGAGTGCGATGGACATGCTCCAAGTAGGCGACCTGAGCCTGGGAGTCAGGGCCGCGAACGCCATCTCCATACTCGACGACATAAGCCAGGACCCGAACATGCCGCCTTATACGCGGGTTAAGATATGGAATTCAGTAAGCATCCTCGAAGCGATTAAGGACTAGGTTCCGCCGCACATGCCACAGCCTCTTTAATTCCCGCCATCATAGTGTTTTCGGAAGGTCACCCAGCCTTTGAAGGCCGCCGTTCTAACACAAGATATTACGAAACGTTTCGGCGACCTGACCGCAGTTGACAAAATCAATCTTTCGATTGAATCTAGAGAAATCTTTGGACTCATCGGACCCAATGGGGCCGGAAAAACCACGCTCGTTCGAATGCTTACCACCGTCATTCCGCCAACGGACGGCACCGCAGTAATCGCCGGGTTTGACATCCGCGAAGACGCAGACGGAGTACGGCGCAGCATAGGTGTCGTCTCACAAGCGTCAACCCTCGATGTTGAATTGACGGCTTGGGAGAACATGAACATCTATGCGAAATACTATGACGTCCCGGCCGAGATCCGTAAAGAAAGAATCAAGGAACTTTTGGGCGTAGTGGGACTGAGCGACCGAGCAAACTTTACCGTGGGCAGCTATTCGGGAGGCATGAAGCGACGGCTCGAACTTGTAAGATCGCTAATACATCAACCGAAGGTCCTGTTCCTAGACGAACCAACGACAGGCCTTGACCCACAGGCCCGCAGCGCCGTCCTAGAGTACCTCCGCAGCCTGCACAAGATACATGACATCACAATCGTTCTCACAACACACTACCTAGAAGAAGCCGAATCACTCTGCGACCGCATTGCGGTTATAGATTACGGCAAAATCGTGGCACTCGGAACCGCAACCGAACTCAAACGGAGTGCAATGGGCGGCGATGTCGTCGAAGCCGAAGTTGCCGCTCTGCCTAACGAGGCACTCGAAGCGTTGAAGACATCGAAGTTTGCACTCGACGTTAAGAAACGAGAGAGCACTCTCACGGTGCTCGTAAGGAATGGGGCTGAGGCCGTTCCTAGAATTGTCGAGTTAGTGGCCGCGAATGGAGGCAAAATTCACTCGATAACACTCCGCGCGCCAACATTAGACGACGTCTTCCTCCACTACACGGGACGAAGTATCCGAGAGGACACGAACATCACAAATAAGCGATTCATAAGCAACTGGGGGCGTTAACCCGTTGAAAGGCGCCCTATGGGTATGCGAACGTGACATACGGAAGTTTCTGAGGCAGCCCGCCACGATGCTTGGCGCTGTGATCGGACCGTTCCTGACCTTGATCCTTCTCGGGTTCGCCTTTGGCGGCGCGATCACGCACGCACCGGTGGCAGTAGTCCGCCAGAGCTACGGCCCAACCTCAGGGAGCTTTATTGATACCATAACCAACCAGCAGAACTGCGTCTACGGAGGCGTAGACTGCGCCAACGCCTACGACCTTACCGAGGTCTCTGATTTGGGCAGTGCTCTGTCGATGCTGCGCGCGGGCACGATTAAGGCAATCGTTTACATCCCGTTTGGTTTCGACCAGGCTGGTAGCGGCTCACCGGTGCTTACCGTTTACCTCGACAACACCGACCCCATCAGCGCCGCCACAATTTCCGGTCTCATGAGTCAAGCAGCTTCGGAGGTCTCCGCCCAACTCCAAGTTACGCCTCCTCCGGATTCGGCGGTAACCGTCGATCTATCCAACATCTACCGTGAAGTGCTGTACATCGAATTCATGGCTCCAGGATCTTTGATCCAATCGATAATGTTCGCCTCGATTATTGGAGGCGGAATCTCACTCCTCTTCGACAAACAGAGGGGGATAATCGAAGGTTACTTGGTCACACCTCTGAAAAGGATTGAGATTGTGGTTGGCGTTCTACTAGCGGGTGTGACGAAAGCTATGTTTTCGGCCACCACGATGCTCATACTTGCAATCCTCTTTGCGGGAGTCCGTCCGATTGCAAATGCCCTAGGCTTCATACTGATTTTCTTCACTCTCTTTCTAACATCCATGGGTCTAATCTCGATGATGAGTGCCTACGCTGTTCGAGCGCCGGCGCCGGAAGTTTACCAGTTCACCGCCTTTCCAATCAACCTCATACTGTACTTCACTAGCGGCGCCGTGTATCCGATCCAAGGCTTCCCCACCTGGATGCAGAGTATAGCATCAATCAACCCGGAGGCTTACGCTATCCACGCGCTTCGAGACTTGATGTACAAGGGCGCAGGTCCTGCAGCGGTCATCGGGGACTTCGCCTTTCTCGCACTCTTCACGGGCCTCATGATAGCTCTAGCGACAGTCGCTTTCAAACGAGCGCTTTGATAGAGAGCATTGATAGGAAATGTTAGAGAGCAACTTTAAAGCCTGCCCAACCTGCCTCAACTTACGTTTCGGTGAAAAAGATGCAGCGCAGTAAAGTTACCGTAATCCTTCTCGTACTCCTAATGGCGTTCTTCATTCGCCTAGGACCACAGCCCGCGTCGGCTATTGGGGTCGCAAATGTCGTAGTAAACAACGTCTATTGGGGCGAAAGCGCCGCGACCCCCGATACGGCGCATCCGGGGGATGTCAACCTGCAGCTTTCCGTACTCATAACGAATGTTGGTGATGATGTCGCAAGGAACGTTACCGCTATTCTCTACGTCGGGCCACCGCTAATCTATTCATACAACGTCAATGGAGCAATCTACCACTCATCCTCCATCTCCCAAGTTGCGGGTGATATGCAGGTGGGAGCAAGCTACGTACTCACATACACCCTAAGCATTGATCCAAAAGCGCAAGAAGGCGTCTACAGGTACTCCTTAGAATTGATTTACCAATCCGCCAGGGAACTACAACAGATCGATACGACGGTTCCGGTGAACGTTCCAATTTGGAGAGGGGAACTCCATGTTCAAGGGGTTGTTACGAACCCCAACAAGATTTACCCTAACAGTAAAGCCGTCAGCGTCCAAGTAACTTTAGCAAATTCTGGGCAGGGGACGGCAAAGAACGTTCAGCTTCAACTGGTTATGCAGCCTCCGTTCACCGCTTCCTCAAGCGGCTCCGATCAAATCTTCGTAGGAAACATTCCTCCGGGGCAGACGATGAATGCTAACTTCGTAGTCGACGTGGCTCAGAATGCTACCTTCGGACAATATTCTCTTATATTAGGGGAAGTCGCACGAAACGAACTCATACCAGTCGGACAAGTTCCCCTCTACGTTAACGAAAAAGTCCGATTCGACATAATCAGCGTAACTCCCACCAATGTTCACGTCGGCGATTCAGGGGATGTGGTGAGCGTTGTCATTAGGAACGCCGGATCTGTGGAGGCGGATTCTGTGAGAGTAGAACTGGAGGTGGGCAATTTCATCACCGGCACGCTTACCGATTTCATCGGTACTATGCTAGCGAACGAAACAAAAACTGCATTCTTCACAATTGACATCGACAGCAATGCGCAACCAGGTCAGTACACGTACAATCTGCGATTCGACTGGACTCAAGACACCAATGCCCTATACGATGACTACTCGTACTCCATCACATTCAACATCCAATCACCTTCCGTGCCAATAGCGCTGATCGTTGTCGCGATCATCGTTGTCGCCGGCGGTGGCGGCTTCCTATACATGAGGAGACGAAAGGCGAAGGCGGCTGCTGCCGCAAAGTCTCAGGCCAACCAGAACAGCAACCAGAAGTAGGAACGCTCCCAGCGCAAGACCTGATCCGATTGGAGCCGAGTGATGCTTGGCTTACAGGTGGGCCATTCCCCTACTCGTGATGGCCCTCGTACTTTCATCCACCGCCCCAGTTTGGGCACACACGACGCTAGGGGACATGACCGGTTCGCCCCCCTACAGGGTGAACGACAATGAACTAGACATACCAGGCGGTCACCATGTCCCAGGCCCGTTAGCGTACGTTTGGCCCGGAGGCGGACTCGACGCATACTCAGGAGTAGCCTCCAACCCACCCGGATACCAGTCCCCCTTCACCAATCAACAACCACTCCAAGCAGCCGGCGACTCATACAGCCCCGAAGGGGCAATCCTCACATCCACCGCCACTCACAACAGTGTTGGAGATCTTATCTTCGCCCTCAACTTTTCACAACCCTGCCAGTTTTCAACGTCTCCCACCACATGTCAAATGGGGATTGGGCCAACCCCCCGGTTCAATTACACTAGCCTAACTATCTACATCCCCGCCCCCGTCTTCGACGCGACTGGAAAACTAGTTCAAGACGGCTTCGAACCCACCTCGGGCATAAACTGGGGTCAAGGCGACAGCTCAAACATCGTCACCACAATCACGAACAGTTACGGTAGCATATTCGTGACCAGGGCCGACATGAATGACCCATTCGGCCCGGGGTGGTGGATAATCTATATTGAGGCACCACCGTCGGGAATTACTTTCAACTTCAACAAAAACTTCGACAACTGGTATTACATCCGAATCAACAACATGAAGGCACCTTTCGTTGCGGGAAGATACTTCTTCAAAATGTTCCTCAACAGCTCCTACCCAATTCATAACGGCACATCACCCAGTTACATCGCGGGAACCATGCCTATGGAAAACTGGCCGGTACTACTTGTGAAAGGAGAAGTGGACCCCGCTATAATTTCAGGTACGCTGAGGTATGGGAACCTAAACAGCACCCTGTACGGACAGCCAATAAAACTTCCGGGACTTGTGACAGCAATCGGGACAGCGAACGACCCAGTCACGAATCAGCCGACGGGTCGCCCCGTTGAAGCACGCGGATACTTCAACGCCACCGCTACGGGCCACTATGAGATAGAAGGAATTGCCCCGGGAACATACAACCTCTATGCGTCGGCGGCAGGCCTTCCCGAACAGGAAATAGCAAGGGACGTCCAAGTGCTGCGCGGCCAATCACTCAGGTTCGATGGTTACTTGAATGTAGGATTCCAGCTTCGGGGCACCATCTTCTCAAAACAAAACTTCGGTGAAACACCCTGGCCAGCTCAACGGCCAATCTCAATAATCATTTACAACAGCAAATCATACGACGTCCCCAGCATCGAAACAGAATCACCCATTAACCTCACGGACGCTCCTTACACATCCTACGTGAACGGCAACACGTACTTCAATTCAAACGGGTTTAGTGGACTAAATCCCAGCTTCGGCAGCCCGAAGGAGGTGGCATTTCCGTGGGAAGGCCCGGTTAGCTACTACACGTACACAAACCCGAACATCAGAGACCCGTTCGGCCTATTCAACGGCGTCGGTCCCGCACAAACTTGGTGGGTGGACCCACGCGGCAACCTCGACCCAAACACCGGTCTAGGCTCGTCTAACTCGGAATTTACCTTCCAATTTGGCTCCGAAGGCTCGTACGGGATACCAACAAAGTTTTCGGGAATGGTACCCCAGATCTTCGCCACCTGGACAGATAGCCTAAGCCCAGGAACATATTACATCAGAGTTTTCCTAAACGGATATGTTCAGACAACACTTGACGGAACAACTTTTCTTGATTACCCATTCGTGGTCCCTCAAATAGGTCCATATAACACCCTGATTCCTATCGACCTCTATCAAACGTGTGCCGTCAACGTCACCGTGCATTTCCACAATTACCCGAATACACTCGAAGAGGCACCAATAGGTGGGCCCGACCCTGCGAGGTACATAATCGCCGAGGTCTTTGCTCGTGATAATTCTCTTGCAGGGTTCAACTTTACCCAGGTCGCCTCGACGATGTCCGAAGTGTCAATAGAGTTGAACGGGTTAGGAATGGCGGGCGACCCATTGCGTATCAACCCCTTCGACCCGCGAACTCCCATCAAATACTCTCTGGCAAGGTACCGCGGAGCCTATGATTACGGGCTGCCTACGGACACATACACTGTGCGAGTATTCATACGTGGGTACATTCAGGCGCTGCCGCCGGCCACTTCATTAGACGAATTAGACCAACCCGTCTCAGTAACAGTGTCGATCGGCACCTGTCTTCTGGCGGCAAGCACTCACATGTACCGGGGCGGCGGCATCAACGCATCGTTAACTTCAACCGACTGGGAGAAACCGGAAGTTGAACGCAACTGGGTTTGGAACGGTACCTCGGTGAATGCACTTGTCTATGATATCTCCTCGAAGAACTTCATAGATGTAATCAACTTCTGGAATGCGAAAAACCGACAGTTCCAGATACCAACGCAGAACTCTCAGTTCGTTGACCTCCCGTGGCCCGGTTGGCTGACATCGTATGGCCCCGGTTCTGGCTATCTTACCACGAACGGAAGCGTCCAGGTGGACAAATTCGGCCCGGATTTACCAAGCGAACCCTCCTCCGATCCCACGAATAGCAGAGTCACTATGGACTTCCTACAAGAAAACTTCCATACAGGGTTCTTGTTCAATTTCACTTCCTACCGGCTACCCTCATTAAGGTCGAACATTGCAATCTACCCCGGAACGTATGCGCTGAATGGTTGGACGTATGGCTACGTTCAACCGAATGTGGTGGCTCTGGGCGACTTGGGAAACGTAGTCGTCGCCGTACCCTGGCTTGGTCAGACGGCGGACATTAACGTCAAGCTCATAATCGGAGTGAACCTCACTCTAACGATCCTATTCAAATCTGAACACATAATCGAAGGCATCCCATACAACATGTCGGCCAGAATACGCGTCTATGACGACGAGGACCGCCTTGTCGCTGCCACAACCTCGTTCACATCCGACTTTGCTGGCCTCGTCAAAATCCCCTCGAACGTCGGCTACTTCGCGAACGGAAAAAAAATCACCAACCAACCTCTGCCGGCTGGTACAACTGTCCTAACGTACGAGAACCTTGCTGGCATGTTCAACTACGTAGACCCGGGCAATGTGATCAGTAGCGTGCGATCGGTTATACTATTCTCATCCGATCACGGCATCTGGGGTAGCGGAACATGGCCAGGAAGTTATGAAGGATCGTGGACTGTGATGGTTGACTTCGTGAACTGGGATATGTCAACGGCCGCCTACCCACCCGCCCCGGCTCTTCTGCAAGGCGAATCCCCGTACTTCTTCCCGTACAACCACCTCGGCCCATACGCACAACGAGGATTCACATTGGTTCTGAACGCCCCACTGAGCGGGGAAGCGTCCGCGGAGTTCGAAGTGGACAGGCGGGGATACATTCAAGGAATCGTACTCGGAATGAATTGGGATGACGAGACCCGGACGATGAGCTGGGTTACAATTAAGATCGTTGATAGTTCAGGTTACCAGTATTACTGGTACACATGGGACGGATGGTTCGACGGCTACCTTAACCCCGGCGCCTACCAAGTCACAATGACTGAATGGAACCACAACGACGGCCACCAACAACTCGCCTTTGTGCTCAACGTGAACCCAGGAGAACAAAACTCCGCCCTCAACTACATCCTAACCGAAACAGGAATCCCCATACCAGAACTTGGAACCGCTTCTCTCACTGTAGCGGCAACTATCGCAACCGCACTTGCACTATTCAGAAGACGAAGACGTGGTTAGCTGAAGACACCGTATTACATTGTTCGTTTAGACATCATGATTGCGATCGGCAATAGAAAGAGGCTGCTGATCAAAAGTATTGCAAGGTCACCCGCAACCGCGTTGAAACCGGCTCCCAAGTAGATCAAGCGCCTCAAAGCATCATTGCCGTAAGTCCAAGGAAGACTGTCAGCAATCGCTGTGCCACCAGGAGCGAGCAGTAGCGGAGAATTCGTGGTCCCAGCTAAAGTGAAGAGCGGGAAGGTCATAGCAATTTCAAGAACCGTCAGGGTAGCAGAACCGCGAATTCTAGCTGAAATCACTAACCCCAGAGACAAAGTGAATATCGCAATCAATATCGTCGTAAGGAAGATCAGTATGAGGCTTCCTCTGATAACCAACCCGTACAGGCTGAAGATTACGAGCATCAGTGCCGTCCTTAGAATTGTCAAGACAACCGTCGCCGACATTTTCCCCGAATAGACAGCGAATAAACTAACGGGGGATAAAACAAGTCGAGGGAAAGTGCCTCGCTCTCTTTCCCTACTAATGGCGTTCACGATATCGTCAAATCCCCCGAGAATAGCGATCATCCCAAGGAAGCCCGGTAAGATTGGGTCACCGCTGGGTGGGCGTCCTGAGAGCGGTCTAACAATTACTTCAACCGGTGCCAATTTCAACCCAAAACTCACACCCCCCTGCCGCGTCGCTTGAGTAACGAGCGCCTGAGCGCCTTGACTGACGGCGGTGCTAACGAATTGTGAGGAGGTGAGCTTCGAATTATCTGTCGAAACGATCACGAAAGCGTTTCCTTTCGCAAGGGCAGCGCCGAATCCCTGCGGTATGACTATAGCCCCTATTACCTGCCCGTTCGCGACGGCTTGGTATGCCTGATTCTCCGTCTGCACGAACTCAGTAACATGTACGAACCTAGACTTGGTAAGCTGATCTAGAAGGGCACTTGAGGCGGGTGTCCCATCCAAATCTGCGACGACTATCGGCACATTGTGTGTCGTGGCGCGGAAGGCTGATACGATGACGATGAAAATCCCGATCAAGAGAATGGGGAACATTACAGTTAGGATAAGTGATACCGGGTCGCGGCGCAGCTGCTTCAGCTCTTTCCCGGTTATAGCCATCGTATCCCGCACGAAGTTCATCATGTAACGAGCCTCTCCCTGGAAAAGTGAAGTAGGATGAAAGCGAACGAGTATAAGACGAGCATAGAGCCGAACAGATATTCCAAATCGAATGTTAGAGACGGCAGAGGTCGGCCGAGCAGAATAGTTCGCTTGAGGGCATCGAAGGCGTATGAGAAAGGCAAGACGTTGCTGATGACCTGCGACACTCCCACCAGTAAATTACTATCAATAATCAAACCGCTAAAGGCGAATAGAAATAGTATCAGGAAGAATTCTATGATAACGACCGCCCTTTGCCCCACCTTCAACCCTGCAACAACGAACCCAAGGCCCATTGTCACCAGAGAGACGATCAACGAAAGCGACAACAATGTCAGAACATCCGTGTTGGGCCGTGCCCCGTAACCGTAGACTGAGATTCCCAGGATTGTAAATGTTCGAATAACGGTCAGAACAATGTCGAATAATGTTTTGCCTAACATTACCGAGCCGAGAGGAATCGGGGACACTAACAAGCGGGCGAAGGTGCCGTCCTCACGTTCCCTAGACATGCCCCCCGCGATCTCATAGAAGCCGGCGAATATCTGGACCATAGCCAGCACCGTCGTCAAGCCTATGTTAAAACCGGCGAAAGTTGCCCCTTTAGTCACAATTCCTACGCCGGCAACGGATTGGCGCTGCAACTGGCTTAGGTGAGGTTGAACCTGCACATTCGGGTCGAAATTCTGAACATAGCTAGTAAGCGTGCTATCAATCTGGTCAGAGACGCCGGGTTCACTATCATCCGTGTATAACGTGACCCTTGCTTGATTCCCGGCCTCCAAATCATTCTGGAAACCTTTGGGGACAACGATAATTGCGTAAATTCGTTTTGTTCCCAACTGGGCCAGGGCCCCCTGCTCAGTGTACCCCTGAATAAGGTTGTGAAAATCAGGCGAAGTGGCCAACGACTGCCAGAGACGAATTGAAGCAAGCGAGTTGTCGTTATCTACCCAGGCGATAGGAATCCGCGCAGTGGGCGAGAACGTACTGCCCGCTCCACCTTGTCCCGCGCCGAGAGAGACTGTGAAGAACAAAGGCAATACGACGAGTGAGATCAGTATGGCGCTGCGGTTGCGGCGGAATTGGCGGAATTCGTTCTCCGCTACTGCCAACGAATCGTTGAAAAAACCTGTAATGGACAAAGGGAAATCGACTACGCTCTATGCCTTCTGTCCAGCACCCTCTAGGAATCGGTCGATCTCCTCTTCGCCGCCCGTTAAAGCGATGAAAGCCTCCTCAAGGCTTGGGTCCTTCGTGTTTATGGCTCGAATCTTCGCGCCTGCTTCCAGCAGCGCGCTAGCGACTTCCTCAGCAAGCGTATCTGTCCGCTCACAGCTAACTTCAAGCCTTGGATCCACATACCTCACATGGTAAACCTGCTTCAGATCCTTTAGCCGGGCCTTCAGTTTCTCCAGTTGTCCTTTTGAAAGGCCAGGAGTCTCAACTTCTACAATCGAGAGTTCGCTAACGCTGTGCTTCAATTCGTCTGGCGTTCCGACTTGTACCAATCTACCCGCGAACATTATCCCAACGCGGTCGCAGATCTTCTCCGGCTCCCCCATGTAGTGCGTCGTCCAGATTACGGTGACGCCTTCCTCGCATTGTTTCTTAGTGAAATTTTGAAGCGCTATGGCCGATTGAGGGTCGAGGCCGGAGGTTACTTCGTCTAGAAATAATACTTGTGGGCTGTGAAGAAGGGCGGCGCATATCATCGCTTTCTTTGCCCACCCAGTGGAGAGTGCGCCCACCAGCCGGGTTGCCTTCTCTCTGAAGGCGAACATCTCCATTAACTCGCGAATTCTATCTTCTGCTTTAGGCCGCGGGATTTCGTAAAGTGTGCTTAGGAATTTGAGGTTTTCCTCGATTGTTAGGTCCTTGTAGAGTGAGACCCCTTCGGAGACTACGCCAATCTGTCTCCTTACCTCTGCAGCTTGTTCGCGGATATCATACCCGACTACGGTGGCCGTTCCACGTGTCGGTTCGATCAGAGTGCAAAGCATCCGAACTGTGGTGGTCTTGCCGGCGCCGTTAGGCCCGAGCAGCCCGAATAATTCGCCTTTGGCCACACCCACGTTCAGGTTGTCTACCGCGGTAAAATGGCCGAAGTTCTTGGTCAGTGCTTCTGTCAGGATCGCTTGCTCCGGCAAGGTGAATTAACATCCATTTTCGCGGATAGGCCTCTGTGTGCCATGGAACGAACTCTTGAGTTTATTGCCCCGAATGCCATTCAGTCTCGGCCTTATGCTCTCTATGATTAGCCACTCGCGCCATGACGAAGAGCAGGTCAGATAGACGATTCATGTAGGGAATCAATTGTCCGTTTATCGGCTCCGCCTTACCAAGGGCAATGATACGCCTCTCGGCTCGTCTGGTAACAGTACGGGCATTATGAAGTAAAGAACCAGCAATGCCGCCTCCGGGCAATATGAAGACCTTCAGAGGTGATAGTTCGTTTTCGAACTTGTCGATGGTTCTCTCCATTGCGGCGATCTTCTCGTTTGATATTCGTGGGATGTTCCGTTGTTGAGCGTTCGCGGTAGAGGCCAAGTCCGACCCCACGACGAATAAGTCGCGTTGAAGCTCTGCCAGCAAATCGTCTAGTTCCCTATCGGATAGGTACGCCCTGACTACGCCGAGGACTGAGTTGAGTTCATCCACGTTCCCGTAGGCTTCAACCCGTAATGAGTCCTTGGAAACTCTAGTCCCTCCCACTAACCCGGTCTCGCCCTTGTCACCCGTCCGAGTGTATATCCTCGCCAATCTTACCCGACCCTTAGGATAGGGTAGAGAAATTTAGGGACGGCGGTAGTAGGTTCACCGTTGGTTGAGTTGAAGATAGGTGTCCTGCTTGATGAGCCGGAAATTCCAGCGGGCTTCGATTATGTCTTCTACGAGGTCAAACCTTCGAGTGGCAGGATTATGCGGTCCCTTCCCAAAGCCTGGAATGTCGTGAACTGCTTCGCCGACAATTCCATGTCGAAGAAAGATCCAAACCTAGTAGCCGTCTACAAGGGGGAAAGGGCGGAGAGGGGTACTCCCAAACGTTTCCTTTGGGACTGGATGTGCCCGAGTAGGACCTCTTACCGTTCCTACTGCATGAACGTCATACGTGAAATAGCATCGGATGAAGTCTCTGGAATACGCCTTGACAGCGTCTGTTTCCCCCGAGAAGGATATTGTGACTGCGAAACCTGCGCCGAAGGCCTCTGCAAGAGTGGGATGGACGCAATTGAATGGCGAGCCGAACAGATTGAGTCGTTTGTGCGAGAAGTGCGGGAGAACATAGGCTGCAGCTTGGGGCTCACGTTGGAACCTGATCCGTGCTACGGTAAGGAGCGGTTCGGGTTGGACCTAGATGAGCTCTGCAAGTACGTTGATTTCATAGCGACTCCCCTCTACATGGACTACTCGATCGTTTACTGGTTGGATATCCTAGCGAATTGTTTTCGTAGAAAGGTGTCGAAGCCTTACTTCATTGAACTTTACGCTGGCCATCCTAGAGCACCCACCAAATACCTCGCTTCCGCACTCGCCGTAGCCTCTACGTACGCAGACGCTGTGATCCTCTCAACGTACCAAGCAAGTTTAGCCCGGACGCTCCAACGAGAAATGGTTAGAGATCGTTCGATAAGGAAATTCTTTGAAGAACGCGATTGCAAAGATGTACTCGCAGTCTTGGATGAATGGGAGAAGATAGAGTGACCGGCCAAGGAAGAGCCCCTAGAGTTGCGGCCGGTCGGGAACATCCAACTCCCGTCTTGGCGCTCGTCACGGACTTGATCTTTGTAGCGGTCGCTGCATACCTCCTACTCGGCTATGCTTGGACGCTCTGGCTTGGAACGATCGGCACATTAGGCGTGATACGTGAAATATTCTTAACCGTCTATTTGTTAATGGCCCTAGCTTTCCTGGCGGCCCGAAAGAGCGCCAAAGCCTTTACCGCAAGGAAATCGGATTACCTGTACACAATCCTCGGGTTTAGCGCACCTCTGTTTCTTCAACCCTCGATGTCAGGCGGACCGGCACTCGTTGCGACCGCATTGGAGGTTACCGGTCTGATATTTGTGGCAGGCGCATTTCTCTGCCTAAACCGAAGTTTCGCCTTGGCACCCCAGAATCGAGGCATAAAAACCGCCGGTGTCTACAGGCTCGTTCGACATCCGATGTATCTGGGATACATACTAGCGGAAGTGGGATACGTTTTCGGTAATTTTTCCGAGTTCAACCTTGTCGTTCTCACACTTTCCGTCCTCTTTCTCCTTCTCCGCCTACGCGCGGAAGAGCAACTGCTGGGACGGGATCCAGTGTACAGGATTTATTCGACGAAGACGCGCTGGAAGCTCATTCCATTCCTCTTCTAGCCTAGAAGGTTGTTCATCAATGGTTGAAATCTCTTGACTTGCATCGGAGGAAAATGACCTGCTCTCGTGGACATAATTAGCGCTCTCATCTCGCTTCGAGCCCTTCTCGCCAATGAGTTCGATATGGCATGCTTCCCGAGGGCACGTTCCAGTTGGTCCTCATCGAGTACGGCGTACTTCCCATCGCTATCAATCCATAGATCGAGAAAGAGGTCGGTAATGATAGCGGTCTTCGAAGCACTTGATAATAGTCTTGAAACCGGCCTGATTATGTCACAATAGTAACCCGTAAAGTTGCCGTCCCGATCGTAGAATTTCCCAACATCATACCATCTTCTTCTGAAGATAAACCATGCCGCAAAGTATCCGTTTGCCACCACAACCTTTCCGAACTCTCGTCTGGGCCTTCTCACTCGCAAACGTTGTTCAATTATCAACCGGTTCGCATTTTCTTCACGCAGAATTCCTTGAAATTGTCCAAGACGATCCGGCAATCGCCGGTATCGGATTGTCACCGGTCTGGGTAACGCAACCATGACGCTCGTACACGGAATCGAAACCTAACTTTAAGTGGCTTTGTGTCCGGTTGGAGCTGATGGTACTGGGATATCCGTGTCCTCATTTAGAAGCACGGTAGTTGGATGCTCATTCCTCCTCGGGGCTGTTGTGGGAATTTGGATTCTCGCCTGTGACCCCTTGCTTCGAATCACGCCGAACTATCACTGGTACGTAGTGCTTGTCTTCTGCGTCGTCGATGCACTACTCGGCATGCAGGTACTCTTGACCTCCGCAGTCGGCGTGTGGGATAAGCTGGCTGTGCGTGCCGCGGCTGTTTGGTCTCTGCTAGTGCTAGCCGCGGTTGTCGGAGATGTTCTATTCAAACTTCAACTTCCTTCCGACTATCCGACCATAACGGCCTGGCAAGCATTCCAGTACCTTTTCCTTGGATTGAACGGCAACCCGCTTCCCCTGGCTGTGCCAACGCTTGTAACTCTTCATGGCATTGCGGCGTTGACGGGGCTTGTGCCCCGTGGGGGTGCGTGGTTACATTTCGATTATTGGCCTACCAGAAGATTGATCGTAGCAATGATTCTCATCGCCGTGATTGTTATGGGAACTGGCCCCGCGTACCTGCTCCTAACCTCAAGCGGAGCGTTACCGGGCGGCATACATTCGCAAGCGAACACTATTGAAATTGAAGCACCACCAATCGAGCGTTCACCTTTACCTTACACTCTGCCAAATAGAACCGTCTTCGTCACTCTGGTCGCAGTTGCCGACCCCATGCTCCCGTATAACTTCAACGATACGCACTCTGGGCATTTGGTCATTTATGTGCCGGCAAACTGGACCATACACCTAGTCTTCCAAAACCGGGAGGGATTCCCGCATAGCGCGGTCCTCCTGGCCGCAGATGCGCCGTCGCCAACGATGATCGAACCTTCTCCAAACATCATTGCTGAGATTCCACATAACGCAGTCAACGGAGCCTTTCTGCTAAACGGCGAGTCAGGGTCTGCAACCGTAGGCAATCTACCGGCTGGAAGGTATTGGATTGCATGCGCTTTCAACTACCCCGTTCCCCACGCAGAGGAAGGTATGTGGGTTGTCGTGATCGTAACAAGCCAAGTTGCTACTCCCTACTTCATAGTACTTCCAGACTGAGAAAGAATGAAAAAGACCAAGCCATATTATGTCTACATCCTTCTTTGCGACGACGGCAGCTACTATACGGGTTACTCCAACAACCCGACTCAACGGTTTGTCGAGCATCTAAAAGGCAGAGGAGCCAGGTACACGAGAATGCATAGACCAAGAAGCATGGTCTACTTACAGCGACACCGGACACGCAGGGCAGCGATGAGACGGGAACGCAAGCTCAAAACTCTAACACACGAAGCGAAACGAAGACTGATCGAAGAGGCTACTTAATTATGGTAACTATGTCACGATCCTCAACGATGTGATCCATTCCAACACGTTGCGGGCTGAACCTCACACTCTTCCCCGACACGAGTGCGTACTTGGCTTCTCCGGCAACCTTCCTGTGTATCTTGGTGCATACGTCGGAAATCGTTGAACCGGCAGGAACGATGAGTGGTTCCTCAAAATCCGGTGCGCCGTTTCGCGGCTTCAAGTAAACTTTGATCAGCTTCAAATTGTCGTATATCGCTTTTTTCAACTCTTCCAGATTGACGCTTTGGTCCGCGGAGATGGGAATTATCCCTCCGCCTACTCGTGTCTTCACCTCTTCAACGTATTTTGGGTTGACCAAGTCAATCTTGTTCAGTACGGTAATTGACGGAATGTATCTGCGGTTGCCAGCTATGACATCTATCAGCTCATCATCGGTGATGTCCTCGCGAATGATGACGCCGCCATGATTGATTTTGTAGATATTCATTATCGCTCGGATTGTCGGTTCAGTCAGATGAGTCAGCTTGCAAGCCGCCGTTATCCCCAACCCACCCTGCGTAGCCCGGTTTACAGTAACGTTGGGTGGTCGAGTGTTAAGTCGGATTCCGATTTCGTACAATTCCTTGATCAGAGTATTCACTTGATCCGGCTGGAATACGTCGAGTACTAGCATGATCAGGTCGGCGTTCTTCGCGACGGATAAGACCCGTCTCCCCCGACCTGTTCCGGTTGCGGCTCCGGAAATAATCCCGGGCAAGTCAAGAATCTGTATCCTAGCGCCCTGATATTCAAACAACCCCGGTACCACGGTTAAGGTCGTGAAAGCGTAGGGGGCGACCCGCGACTTGGCATTGGTTAGATGATTGAGAATTGTGGACTTCCCCACACTGGGCAGACCGATCAGTACAACGGTGCAGTCGCCGCCTTTCCGTAGCTCGAACCCTCCGCCGCCGCCCTGCTTCGATGACTGCGAGCGCTCCTGTTCAGCCTTAAGCTTAGCCAGCTTAGCCTTCAGCAAACCCACATGGTGCTCAGTGTGTTTATGGACCTGAGTCCGACTCATCTCCTCCTCAATAGCCCGAATCTTCTCAGGTAAACCCAAGCCCACAAGCTCCGACAATCTAGTTAAACGGAACAAGCAATAAACAGAACTCTCTCCAGAATCCTTCAGCCGACCACATTAGGACCTGCATGGTTTCCCGTACATCAATTACGGATTTCGCACGAAGGTGAAACTGCATAGTGCTTCTTTCTAGCCGCAGCGAATGCTTCCCTATTGAAAACGCCTTCGGCCCTGTAGATTATTTGATGACAGCTTCCGCATTCGATACCGCCACCGGAATCCTGAAGCGGCGCCTGTTTTCCAGGCCTCGCCAAGAGCAGCCCCCTCGGCGCCATTCGTTTCATTGGGCCAGCAAGTTCGCTGATATCCCTCTTGCGCACTGGTTTCCAGTGCATGCCGCCGCACCTCGTACACCTGCGACGGTTAGTTTTGGACAAAGCACCGCAGACAGCGCAAGCCCAATTCATAATTGAAGCATCACAACACGCAATTCTTTAAGCTGCATTGCGGACGAAAACTACTCAACTTACTGGCGACAGTACTGCAAGTTCATAATGGGGATTTCACGTTTGCTTCCACGTTGGGCGTCATCCCCGACCCCAATTGCATCCTAATTGTTTCTCATCACGGCACATTCAAGGTGCGTCGCTGAAGATAAATAATTCGCACGACTATGAAGATCCATACTCATCGGATAGACCCAGTCGTCACCAACGCTTGTAGTACTTTGTGTGGGATCCGCACCGTGTGCATACGGCATCCCGATATGGTTTGCCGATCAAAGGCTTCTTTCGTTCCCAACCGAGGTTATGTTTCGTGTCAGCCCTACATTTCTCACAATAGAGGTTGACCCATTCAACCAACCAAAGACACCCGTCGAACCATTAAAACAACGGTTGCTTATCTGATTTTTCCGAAACGAAAGGTTCACCGACACCCTTCAAAGCTATTAATTATCGACTTGACGTCATGAATTGCGAGGGGACACGTGGATCCTGCACTTGGTGCGGTGGAATGGTCGAGTTCTGTGCCAAGTGTGGTGCCTACATTTCGCCGAAACAAGAGAATTGCCCCCACTGCAAGCCAGTCATGGCGACGACTTTTGAACGGATTAACCGCGCAGTTGTTGATCTCCCGGTAGATGACGTCCTCAGCCACTTCCCTAGCCCAACGCTTCGACGTTACCAAAGGGAAGTGATCACTGCAACTGCCCAAGCCTACCAATCGGGAAAGAAGTGCGTCATAGTTGCGGCGCCGACCGGTTTCGGGAAGAGTTACGTGGCCGCCGCTTTTACTTCAGTCACAAAATCGTTCTACGTTACACCTCAGCTTGCCCTCATCGACCAGTTAACCGCCGACCCCAACTTGCGAGCGCGGTTTGTCAACATAAAAGGTCGCCAAAACTACAAGTGCCATTACAGCCCTCGGAGAGGCGTACACGTTGGCAAATGCGTCACCGAAGGATATCCCTGCAATGAGCGGTTGGACGTATGCCCATATTGGATGCAGAAGCACCTAGCCCTTCAGGCGCCGACAGTCCTCATGAGCCTCGCCTACCTGATTCTTGAGGGCACGACTGAAGGAAGCGAAACATACCTGGGAACCAGAGATTTACTGGTCCTAGATGAGGCTCATAACCTTGAGGAACACTGCCTCAACCACGTATCCTTGAAATTCTCGCCCTTCTCGGTTCCCTACGAAATCTATAACAAACTTCTACCAGATTTGAAGAAAGTCGAGACGAGAATTCAACTAGACGTCTTTCTGGCCGACGTCGCGGGTTATCTGAAACTCATGCTTGGTAGGCTTGAGACGAAAAGCGAACAAGGTGAAATCTCTCTACTCGAAGCCGAAAACAAGACACTAATGGAGAGATTCCTAGAGAATTATAACCTCTTCATGTTCTCAAACTCCGAATGGGTTTGGGAGATTCGTAACGACCAGCTTTTGCTGCAGCCAGTCTTCGCACGAGAGTTCATGAAGAACCTAGTCTGGAAGCGCGGGGAACACTACCTCATCTCCTCAGCCACAATCCTTGATCCCGATGGTTACGTCGAACTCAATGGCTTGACTGACCTATTGGAGAAAGATGAGATTGAGATCCTTGAAGTCCCCAGCACGTTCCCACCAGAAAACCGACCCATAATCGACGCCACCGTCGGCCCACTCACGAGACAGCAATGGGACAATAATATGCCCTTAGCCGTGGCGGCGATCGAGGAAATACTACGTAAAGAGAAAGGTAACGTTGCGATTCACACGCACTCGTATAGGCACCAACGCGCCTTAGTCTCCAATCTCTCCCCCAATTTTAAACGAAGATTGATCGTTCACACAGCCGATGATAGAGAAGAAAAGCTACAGGAATGGATGCGATCGCGCGGGAAAGTATTCGTCTCGGTAGCCTTCAACGAAGGCCAAGATTGGAAATACGATATTTGCGAGGCTCAGATCTTACTGAAAGCACCATTCCCCGATCTTGGCGATAGAAGAGTCAAGCGGCGGCTCGAGCTCGGCCATCGACAGTGGTACCAAAACCAAGCGATGCTGGAGATCATCCAGGCATATGGCCGCGCCGTTAGGGCGGAGGATGATGCTGCAAGGTTCTACGTTGTCGATGGAAGCTGCATTGACCTCATTAAGAGCTCGTGGCAGTTCATCCCAGAGTGGTTCAAAGAAGCACTCCCCCCAACATTCAGGCCCGCCGTTGAGAACTAGCGACCGAGACATAGCGGTTACACTGAAATCCCGAACCTGTTTAATCCTGGCATAGCATTCTTCGTCCCAACAATGTTCCATTCCATCCCTAAGCCGGTAGAGGAGCGGATGCGGTACCTCGAACAGATTGATTCGAGAGACCGCGAATATGGCACACCTCAAGCGCGGCGGTTGCGCCAAGTTCCACCCGAGACGGGCAGGTTCCTAGCGTTGCTATCCTCAATGTCCCCAGATGGCCTTCGTATCGAAGTTGGAACTAGCGGCGGGTATTCCACTCTTTGGCTGGCGCTCGCCGACGGCGCTGAACGTAACAAGATTATCACCTTCGAAACTTCTCAAGAAAAGGCACAAATTGCAAGGGAGACTTTCAAGGTTGCACGCATCGAACGCCTCGTGGAGCTCGTCCAGGGCGACGCTCGACAACAAATAGACCGGTACGAGAACATAGGCTTCTGTTTTCTTGACGCGGAGAAGGAGACTTACATCGAATGTTATGAAAGCGTCGTACCGAAACTCATTCCCGGAGGTTTGCTAGCGGCGGATAATGTGATAAGCCACCGTCTAGAACTCCAACCTTTCTTGAACAAGGCTCTTGCGGATCGACGAGTTGACTCTCTCGTGATTCCAATCGGAAAGGGCGTTCTCATTTCCAGAAAGATATGAGTTGGGTTCGAACCGACTTTGACTTCAGAGCACATAATAGAACTTCCTCTATGCTTTCGAGACGACGTTCTCATTCTTTGCTCCACGAGTGGCCACACTTTGTACACGTGAACCGTTCCATTGCTCTCTCCTGCCGCACACCTGCATGTTCCCCAGAAACGAAACCTAGGCTGTGGAAGGCTTCGTTGTTGCCACATTTCGGGCATGTCTCAGCTACTTTCATGTACTCAAGTTTCGATGGGTCTAGGACATCGGTTGGCTTCTCAGCCGCCCCCATCTGAGTTACCTCAACTATCTCCGCCTGGGTTTTGTTTCCGCATTTGGAGCACGTGTAGCCGTCCCGAGTCTTCGTCATGTAGCCGCCGCAGCGGTCGCAGAATTTCATTCTAATGAAAACCCTCCAATCGATTTCGCTAGAGACGATCGCGTCTTGCCGCCCGGATATCGAGTCTAATCCTGGAGTCGCACGTAGAGCCGATGTGCCCTTTCCTATTTCGAATGAAGTAAAGCGTAGGCGAAGACTATTTCACGATTGATTCAAGGGGTACATACGTGTCGGTGTCGTGAACCGCTCCAAGCTTCGCTATCCTCGTCTCCACTAAGGAAGCAACATGTTGCGGCGGGGGATGGACGTAGCTCTTCTCCACTTCTAGCTCAGCCAAAACGTCGGCTTTCCCGAATAACATGTAGACACCGCAGACTTCAGGTATTTCCATTAGCTTCCGCATTAGCTCCTTGGCTTTCCCGGCTTCGCTCATAACGAAGACGAAACTCTTTGCCATCGGACGCCCAGGGGTTTGGGGAGGCCGTGTTTCAGCTTCTATCGGTATTATCGTTCGCGTATCCACGATTCCGCCCGCTTTCCTCACCTTGTCCATTACAACTTCTGCGACTCTCTGTCTAGGATCCACTTCTGCCTCTTCGGATTCTAGAGCGACCAATAGGTCGAATTTGCCCGTTATGAGATGAATCTCACGAACCTCCGGAAGCACCTTGAAACGGTCGAGAATCTCCTTCTCCATCCCCGGTTTAACTTTTACAAGTAGAAAACTTCTCAATCTAACCACGAACTACTCGGTGCTCTTCTTGAGAAGCTCGGGTTGATATAAGGTATTAGAGGTTAACGGATTTACAGCCTTTAACTAAAGTGCGGCCGCGTGGCAGACTTCTGGCGTCAACTGATGAGTTGTTTATGATTCTAGAGTCTGTATGATTCGTCTATTGTACGATTCATCCACAATCCGTTTTATTTAGAAATTGGAATGTGTCGATTGAGGTGAATGTGAGATGGTCCCAGTTGGTCTATTGTTCCTAGGGTTAGTGATACGGACAATCTTCGGTGCAGCAATAGTTGTTGCGTTAGTCTGGCTGTTCTTCAAACTAGCAAAACTCGCTGACGCATACACTAAAAAGCTCCAGTCAAGGTAACAGGTGAAGATTTGCCATGTTTTGCTCGAACTGTGGAACTGAGCTTCAGACTGGCGCACAAGTTTGCCCGAGATGAGGCGTAACAACCCGGCCAAATTCTTCCCCCCTAGGAGCACCTCAGGACCCTAACGCCATAATCTCCGAAAACCCACAAGCCGAGATTCAACAAGTCACGTCGTTAATCCCACTAACCGATGGAGAACGAATTCTCTGGCATAAGGAAACGACCCGCGGCCTCGTTCATAAAGAAGTGATAATTGAAGAAGCCGTTACGAATAAACGCTGTTTGAAATACGACACCCAAAGCAAGAACATTATTGCGCAAATCGGAATTACTCACTGGCCGGAAGTCGTGATCATGAACGTTCACAGGGTCAACGACTCTCTCGGTGGCGGCGTCTTTCTCACCCCGCGCATGTTGGGCCTTCCACTGCCTTTCGGAGTCTACGGTGGGCCGAGGCGTGGGAACCTGAAGATATCCGGAGATGTCTCGTTCCTAAGCGATGGAAAGGTCGTATTGACATTTGAGAATGTCAAAGACCCGCAGGGGGTCAGACAAATGGTGGAGGCACTGAAACGCCAGCAAGGCTTCCGAGGTCCTAACCGAACCGGTCCATGGATGGGACAAAGGTTTAGGGCAATGCAGCCCTAAGGCCAATTCAGGCTAAGGTTGCAGTCGAGACGGAGTGAATCGGTGGCAGCCACTGTGCGATGAGCCGCCAGCTCTTGCCTTCGTCGGCGCTGTGAAATACATGCCCCATTCTCGTGCCAACGTATACTCCTGCAGGATCCAACCCGTCCGTAGCCAAGCCCTCTCTGTAACAACCCACGTACGCATCCTTGGCGGGCAACCCCTTTGAGCGCTTTATCCAGGTTCTCCCCGCGTTTTGTGTCTCATATACGGCGAGTTGCTTGTTTGGGGACGCACGGAAAAAGTCCCCCTCTTCCGGGACAACATAGAACCTATCTGAATCCTGTGGATGGGTCACCATTGGAAAGCCGAACTGGCTGGGCAGGCCATTCGTAATCTCAACCCAGTTATCAGCCCCGTCCTCCGACCGGTAAACGCCGCAGTGGTTCTGTTGATAGAGGCTGCCAGGCTTCTTTGGGTCCATGACGAGTTTGTGGACGCATTGGCCGAATTCCGGATACTTTACAGGCGCGAAGTCGGCGCGGACGTTCTTATTCTTCATATCCCAAGTCTTGCCCGCGTCCTCGCTCTTGAAGACTCCAACCGCCGATATCCCTACGTACATACGCTTTGCATGCGAAGGGTCGAGAACAATGGAATGAAGGCAAAGGCCGCCGGCGCCGGGCATCCATTTCGAGCGAGTTGGATGGTTGTTAAGGCTCTCGTTTAGCTCCCAGCTGTTTCCCCCGTCTGAACTCCGGAACAACGCCGCCGGAGCGACTCCCGCGTAGACAACGTCAGGCTCTTCGGCTCGGCCCGGCTCTATGTGCCAGACGTTTTCGACGCTGAGCCCGGAATTCTCGGGGAAGCGTGGAGGTTTCTCGGCGTTGGTCCATGTCTTCCCAAAGTCTTTGGTGACTTGGACGGTAGGACCGAAATGGCCGCTATTCACGGCGGCGTATATTCTCTTGCCATCTCGCTTGTCGAAGGACATGTGAAAAATCGACGCCCCGCGCAGGAACGGCCCTCTCATCTTCCAAGCCTTCCTTCGCGCGTCGGATTGTAAAATGAACGCGCCTTTTCTCGTGCCGAGCAGAACATTTACCTCAGGCTTACGTTTCTTAGCCGTGTCCACTCACCCTCCAGCCACTACAGGGACAATATTTACCCGGTCTCCGTCTTTGAGCTTTGTCATCAAGCCATCCCCCGAGCGGACATCTACTTCGTTTACGAATATGTTCACGTACCTCCTCAACTCCCGATTTTCGTTGACTATGAACGCGCTTAAACCCGGGAACCGATCATCCAGGTTCCTCAGAAGCCCCTCCACCGTATAGGCGTCTGTTCGTAATTCTGACTCGTTTCCCGTGTACTGCAATAATGCAACGGGTATCTTAACCGTCACCAACATCGGAACCGACCTAATAGAAAACCCGTACTAGTTAAAACCTGACCCTCTCGCGAGCCTTGATAGATCGTATCAACAGACCAGCGCCAAAGGATGAACCCCATGCCTAGGCGTCAGCAGGAGAGGATGGCGAGTTCACATTCGGGTGGGCTTAGCGGCTTCACTTTGTTAGATTGTTGTTGGCGGCCGCGATTCCGGCTCCAAACTGAAACTTGTACCCTTCTTTGCTTAGTGAGCCTTCGATCGCTCCTAGCGTAGCTAGAAGATCATTTCGGTTCACGTTACCCATGTGCCCGACCCTGAACGCCTTATCCTTAAGCGGCCCAAGTTCACCCGCTACGACGACCCCGAAACCTTCCTGCATCGATCTTCGAAATTCAGAATCCCGCACTCCGGCCGGGTAGTAAGCGACGGTCAGCGTGTTAGAAGCTACCGCGTCATCGCAGAGTAAGCGAAGCCCGATCGCTCTGAGCCCCGCTCGAAAGGCGGATGCGAGTCTTGCGTGGCGACTGAATCTCTCTTCTAACCCCTCCGCTAAGGCCATCCTGCAGGCTTCGTGAAGGGCATACATCATGTTGACGGGAGGGGTAGCAAAGTACTTGGTCGGATCGGCGAGAATCGGGAGCCAACGCCTCAAGTCTCCGTAATATGAAGCCGGGGAGGTTCTTCTCTGTTCTCTCACTTTTTGCGCTTTCGAATCAAAGGAAACTATCGTCATCCCGGGAGGGAGGGCGAGTGCCTTCTGCGATCCCGTGAAGCAAACGTTGATTCCCCACTCATCGACTCGCACATCCATGCCACCCATTGAGCAAACCGTGTCGAGGAGGAAGAGCACATCATTCGCACGCGCCAACGCGCCCAGTTCCTTAGCCGGGTTGGCAACGCCGGTCGAAGTATCGACATGAACGGCAGCCATAACCTTGTAATTGGCTCCTCTTAGCTTCCTCTCAACCTCGTCGATTAGTGGGGCAGAGCCCCACGGAACCTCAAGCTTGTCCACGTTCGCTCCGAGATTAACGGCGATCTCCGCGAGTCGGTCGCCGAAGTATCCCCCCGATATAACAAGCACCCTGTCGCCGGGTTCAACTACGTTTGCGAACGCAACCTCAGCCCCGAGGGTACCAGTTCCGGCCAACGGCAACACGAGGCCATTGGTCTTGAATATCCGACCTAAGTCCGCGAGCGTTTCATTGAAGATCGTGGCGAACGCTGCACTTGTGTGTGCAAGCGTTGGGCGCGCCAGGGACCGGAGCACGTTCGGGTCGACATTGGTTGGCCCCGGAATCATAATGAGATCTCGTTCACTCATGCGCAAAGGCTCCGCGTGCTGTAATTTCGAGGATGAGATTAACGTTTCCAATCAGCAAAGCGGCCGCACGAGAAGTTATTTTGCAGAGTGAATTAGTCCCGGTACGGTTGAGGGACAATGCCGCTCTGGAATATTGTGCTAAGTGGGTACCCCGGGTCCGGGAAGACTAAGCTTAGTCAGCGGCTTGTCTCAGAGAACAGAGATTTTGTGCGACTAAACGTTGACGACCTACGATCCATGTACTTTGGCACAGCCGAACCGTCGGAGCAAGAGGATTTCGTCTATGACTCACTCGCAACTCTGCGTGACACTACTCTTGGAAGTAGGCGGTCCGTTGTGATCGACACAACCGCCCCGGGTAATGACATGCGAGAGTTCCTTCTCTCCACAAGAATTCGAAATGTTACACAGCTGCTAATTCTGATGATCGTCGAGAGAAGCATCTTGGAAGACAGGAACCTCAAAAGAAAATTCCTAGGCGCCGTAGAAGCTTGGGACAAAGCTTGGGAGAGCCCATCCAAGAACATGCCCATAATGAAATTCAGAAACAACTCTCCGGCCGAATTCGAAACCAGCTATTACATACTGACCGATCTGCTCACGAGTAAAGTCCATCCATTCAAGCGAAGGTTCTTCACACACATATATCCAAGAATCTGAGGCGATCGATGATAGTTGTAGGCTGGAAGCGACGGGTTAGTTGTGAGGTTTTCGCGACTTCATTTAGGCTTATTATGTTGAAACGCGGACTTTGCGCCGGTGCCGGGGTAGCCTAGCTAGGTAAGGCGACAGAGCCCCAGCGGCTTTGGGGGCGTTGAGCCTCGAGATCTACGAACACCTTGGGCCAAGACAGCTGTTGGTCCTCTGGGCCTCGTGGGTTCAAATCCGGCCTTAGGCAGAAGGCTGGGGAAACTCCCACCCCCGGCGCCAACAGTCACCTACTGGAAGTTTGCGCCTTAGTTCTTACGGTGGGTTGGATTTGAACCCCCCCGTAGTACCCGTGCGGGGCTGGATGAACACCGGACCATTGTCAGCCTGTGAGGCTTTTTCGTCTGACAGATGCGTCTCAGATTACGTTATGGTGTGTCTGACTCAACCATTTGGCTGATGCTGAACAGTCGTGGGGCAATGGAACACGAACCCATCAATATCGTAGGTATGATCAATCTTTGGAAGATTGAACATGCTACCTAAACGGGTTGGCTCTCTAGTATCGAATAGTTCCGAGCTGAAATCACTTGCGTGAGAGAAAAACCCGCCTTGCGAAGGAGTTCCCTGAACTCTCCTTCCGTTCGCTCCCGTCCACCCAGAACGAGAGCCATGGCATCCATCAGGCCGCTTTCGGCTCTATTGGAAGCAGTAAGTATGGTTTCGAGGAGGAGAAGCCGTCCATCCTTCTTGATTGCGCATCGACATTTCATTAGTATCCTCAGAGCGTCCTCGTCGTCCCAATCGTGGATAACTGTTTTGAGAATGTATAGGTCACCTCCCTCAGGAACTCCCTCGAAGAAGTTTCCACCAACAACCTCACAGCGGCCTGTGACCTCCTCAAGTCCCCGCGTCGCCGACCTCCCTACCACTGACGGAATGTCAAAGAGCACGCCATGCGCGTTACGATTCGCCTTGAGGATCCCACGTAGGAGCTCGCCCTGCCCTCCACCAACATCAATGATTCGTTCGAACTTCGAAAAATCATACGCCGCCAAAAGATCGGAGACGTTTGCTGAGGAACCTGCGCTCATCGCCTCGTTGAATGTCTCGGCGTCCTCTGGATGGTTGGCTAGGTAGCTGAAAAATGGCACCCCATACAGAAGAGGAAACGCGGTCTGTCCTGTGGCGACGGTCTCGTAGAGTTTGCCCCATGGGTTCCAAATGAAGGGTGACCCGAGAAAGATGGCCCAGGCTCGGATGCAGCTTGGATGATTCCGTCCAAGAGTCTCGCCCAACGGAGTAGCCTTGAATCTTCCAGATTGGTCCTCGGCTAAGATGTCGAGGCTTACTAGAGCCCGGAGCAAGCGCTTGAGAGAGATAGCATCGGTCTTTGTCGTCGATGCCAGTTCTTCCGCGGTTTTGGCACCCTCTGCGACTTGGTCAAGAAGACTCAACCTTGCTGCCACATAGACGACCTGGGCCGCTATGGCTCCGGGCCAAATCAACTTCCACATTTGGGCTGTTGGTGACGGCTTATCTTTGCCGATACTTTCCTCACTCATAACCTCCCCTCCGTGCTCAGTATAATAGGCCGAAGATTACAATAACTTCTTTCGAAAAATCTTCTGTCAAATCTCACACCGCAGAACTATTGGTGAACTTTGAAGATAAACTTCTGGATGGTCTGATAAAAGAGCCAATAAGAAAAATACCGCAAATTGCATCACAATCGTTTGACGAAAAGATATGCCAGCATGGAGAATTCAGGACCCCTGTACTGTACGGTTCAGGGGTTCGAAAAGGCCCCCTGTACTTTTTGACGGACCCCGTGCACTCATTTCCACTGCAAAATACGATTTTCATCTACAGCTGTATATTGGCTTTGATTCTTGTTGATTTTTCCAGTCAGCTTTAGAGGAGCTTACTTCGTTCTAGAAGAAGCTCAGATTCAGAGTAGTCTTGGCCATACATTTTTCTAATCGCTAAGAATCGCTTGAGCCTTCCCTCAGATTCCTTCTCATAGATTTCTATGATGCCATCGAACAGGTCCGTGATTCGCCCTGACTCCTCCTTCGACGCCATTGCTGGGTTGAGAGTACAGATGGTTGTGAATCCTTGCGCTTTGCGTTTGGCAATGAACTCCGCCAGCCACTTCCGCGTCGTAATCGCCTTATGGCGAAGTAGCAAGTCCGAGAGAAGATCCATTACGATCACTTTCCCCTTAGCTGCGCTAGCGTGTTCACTCAAACCCTTGTTCAGCACAATATTGAACTCGACTAGGTTTCCGACCCCCGGAATCTCGTATAGGTTCTGGTCGCTTGACGTTACTCGATGTGCTTCGGGACAGAAGGCGTAGAAGTCCTTAGGGAAAACCTTCACCAGTTCCTGCATTCTACCAAGGTTACCCGAAACATGGAACACCTGTATCCCTGACGAGATGTTAGAGTTCAACATCTTCCGCAACAGCAGATCCCTCTCGTCGCAAGGTGGGGAAATGAGGAGCACCGAATAACCAACCGGAATCCCACCATGAAGTAGCCCTTCAAGCTCGGCGTATCCAGTTGAAACCAACTGCCGCGCAGCCACCCCCCTCACTCGCCTTCGCTTCCTCTTCACAACAACAAGTGTTGAGGATGTCACCGCCACTACTGCGATAATTCCCCCACCGATTAACCAGTATGACGTCCCTTGCCGGGTAGTAGTCACGCCCCCTATTCCGGCGACCGTGTATCCGGCTGCTCGGAGTAGGGCTGCAGCAGTATTATTGTCGTAAGAATCCGGCGTTAGATCCTTATTGTACCAAATCCCCCACCCTGGCCCGAGAAACGAAGCCAAAGGAACACCCGCGCCGCCCAACAGGTCATTTACTATCTGATCGCGCGGAATAAGATGACTAATCGCTTTTCTGACGTCCTTCGCAGCTTCCGCGGCCATAGATGGATCACTCATTCCAAGAGGTGTGTCAACGCCAGTCCCGAACACAGGATGCTTCATGTTGAATCCCATCTCCTGCCAAGCGAGTTCAGGCGCATGGATCACGTTGACTCCCAGGGATTGCAGCATCGGCAAATCGCTTCCCAAGAAACGAAAATTAGCTCCAATAAAATAACCACCTGAAGCAAGCGTATCAACTTGGCCGTTGCTCAGAGCCTGCAGGGCTGTGCTCCTATCCGGAATCGCGACAACCCTGTATGTATCGACAGTGAATTGTCCTAGTGCTTCGAGCCCAGTGGCATTCCAGTAGTCTGGAAATTTCTTCAATGTCGCAACGTTGGTTGTGAAATTGTAACTTTCAAGATAGTAGGGACCGTCGCCAACGGGGCCTACAGCCGTATACGAACCAGTTCCACCATACTGCGACGTATCCCAAGTGTACGTACGCGGGCCTTTTGCGGTGCTGAAGGGTTGATTATCCCAAGTTTCCGGTGCGAATTTCTCCATGATGTGCTTCGGAAGCGGAGCGAAACCTGCATACTCTTCTCTAGCCCAGGGAAATGGCTGAGGTAGGTGGAATTCGAAAGTGTACCTATCAACTGCCCTCCACCATCCACGTTCCATGATGTCATTGGGGGATTGTCGATGGTGACCGTTGTTCCGTTAAGAAAAGTGAAGTCAATAACGTTTCCAAGGTTATCGATATCAGTCGGCTGACTCAGTGATGCGGTTTTCGAATTGAAGATTGCCCAGCGCGTCCAGACGAAATCATCCGAAGTTATTTCGACTCCGCTTTGCCACAAAGCTCCCTTCCTGATGTGCACAGTCCAATCCAAACCGTCCGGGCTGGAGGTAATGTTCGTAGCAAGCGCGGGGTAGTATGAGTCGTCACGGGGATCGATATCCAGAAGCCCCGCTCCAGACACTGTTATCGGCCAGTAGATGAGGGACGCAGTACCGTAATTGCTTGTTAGGGTGTCTGCTGGATTAAGATCTCCGAACGAAGTACGACCCGGGTACCCTTCTTGGAAAGGTAGTGGCGCTGCTATCGTGAAGGTCTTACCGCCACTGTAATGTTGGATGTCGGGGAAGCTGACGTTAGGGTTGTAGGTCTTGTTGCCGCTCCAAAATGTCCACTTCGTGTTAAAAGGGATAAGATCGGTATATTCGTAGATGTAGGCGTACGGTGAATCGTCGTACACGATCTGCTGCCATTCGTGGACAAGGTTGATCTGAGTTTGGGGATCGGTCGAGGTATACAATTGGTCGAGCAGGTTGTTTAACTGGGTACTGTTGTAGAGGGCGTAGTTGTTGCCGGTTGGTGGGATGTTTGGGGGTCTACCGTCAAAGTTGATTCTGCAATCAGGTAACGGAGAGGGGAAGGTCCAGCCAAGTAACGCAATGTCAAATCCGCCTTCATTGAACAGAGGTCCTGTTGAGTTTGTGGAGACTCTGTTAACAACGGTTGAGAGGTTTTCATAATCAACTTTCGCGTCGATTCCTAGCTTAATCATATTGTCTGCGATGATGCTCGCGTATTGAACTCTCACGCGGTTGTTGTTGGGCACAAGAATTGTTACAGAGAACAGGGGTGCAGGCTGAGCTTGTGCTCGGGGTAAAGGAACCATGCTAGAGCTAACTAGGCAAATGAACACTAGAACGGTTAGCTCTTTGCTGATCCTTCGAAATGCGTGGACCAACGGAAACCTAACAACAACTTTACGGTTCTTTCGATATACTAAGCTTCCGTAATTTCGTCGTGCTCGTTAATCTGAGAACTTCAAAGTCACTTTGGACTAGCCATTCACCAGTCGTTTGTTTCGTGCGTGTGTGTCTGCTGGTGCGAGCAGGCCAATTTGAACTCAATATATCTGACCGCCGCGCAAACGCTAAGAGGACGACCGCGTATATCGCCGCACAAGGAGTGAGATGCCTTGCTCATGAATGACCGAAGTCAACTGAGCAAGACCCACTTCGTATACGCAGTGGGTTCCTTCGGACCCACCAATTGTCGACAATTGAAATTAGAGATCTCACCCTAAGTTTAACTTCGTAATTGTCGAATAGTCCTACGGTGTGAGATTTGACAGAAGATTTTTCGAAAGACGAGAAGACACCCCCAGGTTCGCGGAGTGAATTCAATTCGCCCCCCCTCGGTTCAAATCCGGCCTTAGAGGGCTGGGGAAAATCCCACCCCCGGCGCCAATTTACGTACACGTCAAATTCGTGTACGCAATTATCAAAACAGGGCGGACAAATCCTACATAGTCAAAGAACTCGAGTGGTGAGGCCCGTGGAATACGAACCCACCAATAGCGTAGGTTCCATCGGGGTTACACATAGGTTGACGGCGTATCGTGAAATTGCCGGACCTGGAAGACCCTACGGGATTCGAACCAAATAAGGTTCAAGTCCGTGGGTAATTCATGCTATTCAGGCCGGAAGACCTACGAGGTAAGCTCATGTCGACATGTTCGATCGAGCCCTTTCGAAGTCTCGCTTTGCTCCTAATTTCTTGAAGACCGCCGCGGCCTGCTGTAACCGCTTCTTGGACTCCTCAGGGTTCGATTGGGCAGTGGCTTCAGAGTAGGCGACAAGCGCCTTCGCATGGTAGTAAGACCAACCTGCCCTCTCCCACAACGCCAAGCACTCCAGATACGCCGCTTCAGCACCCTTTCCGTCCCCAGTAACAGAGAGCAGACCTGCCTCGGCTTGCAAAGCCATCGCTAAACCCGCATCACTCTTAAGCTGAGTGGCTAGCCGTCTAGCCCACTCAACTGCGCTAGTCGCTTCATCAAATCGTTTGTGACCCGCGTGAAATACGGAAAGATGCATCAGAGTTTCAACATGAAGCAGAGGTAATGTCGTAAACTCTGATTTCCTAAACGCTTCCACGCAGGTCTGAAGATGAGCCATCGCATCACCCTCTCTGCCCTGCTCCAACCGAAGCAAAGCGGCCGGAAGGTTGTTGATAACTACATTAGTTATCTTCGATTCCTGCTTCGCCAAAGCTAGGTTGGCGTATTTTTCAGCCGAATCCAAATCACCCTTGCTCAGCGAGAACCTCGACCTCCAACCCATGAGAAGAAATGTGTGATGGAGTTCCACGCGGTCCTGTATGTCCGAGGCGTCCTTCAACTCCTTGCCTGCCGCCTCCCAATCGCCTCGAATCCAATCATTAAGCCAAAGTAGGGCAAGGCCCCTCGCCTCTGCCATGACGTCGCCGACGCGCCTACCGTGCTCCACGAGCCTAGCTGCATAGGCCCGTGCGCCCTCCAAATTCCTTTGAAGAGTGTATCCGGACAGGTTCATCAATATGAAACCTGCCACAGCATTCTGCCCGTGTTCCAGAGCTAACTCGAGAGCGTGTTCCATTGTGGGAAGCCCCTCGTCTAAATTGCCCGAATCGGCCAGGAAGGTGCTCCGACAGAACAACGTGCTTACTGTGGCGGCGAAGTTTCCTGTCCTCTCGCCGACCGCTACCGCCTTATCGATCCATGAATTGGCTTCGTCGTATCTGTCCAGCAGACTGTAGTAGTCTGCTAGAGTGGCGTAGATGGATGCGGCCTCGAAGCTTTCTGATTCGTTCTCGATATATTTCAGTCCCTTGATTAGTATCTCGGGGACCTGGGCGGCGCTCGATATGCCTCTACCTTCATAAAGCGTTTCCGCGAGGCTTGCGCATACCCTCGCGCACGCCTTGGTATCGTGAAGGCTCTCGAATATTTCCAAAGCAGACTGATATGAGTCAATGCTGTCGCTTGTTTTTCCCGCGTAGTGGTTTACCTCGCCTAGTTTTTCCAGAACTACTGCCTTCTGTTGGCCGCTGTTTTTTTCCAGGGCCATTAGGTCTAGGGCTTGCTTGAAATTGCGTACGGCTTGATTGTATGCGTGTATCGTTCGGTTTCTTTCTCCAGCCATGATTGAATATTTGATTGAGCGCTTTACGTCGCCGGCCTCGGAGAAATGTGTAGCGATGATGTCAGCGTGGCTTTCGAGGTTCTCTGTCCACATTTTCTCCATTGCTTCGGCAACTTTGAGATGGTACCTGGTGCGCTTGATCTGTATTAAATCGTCAAGGAGTAGTTCTCTGATGCGATTGTCAGCGAACCTGAGTTTACTCTTCTCGTGCGGTATCTCGGCGAGAAGTGCCTGTGAGATGAATACCTCAATCTTCTGAACGAGTGTATCCTCATTTGATTGTGAGACATTCAGGAGTAGTTCGAAATCAAACTCCGACCCTGCAACTGCTGCCCATTGAAGGATAGAGAGTGCTTCGGGGTCAAGTTTCGTGAGCCTGGCCCTTAACGCCGTTTTAACACTTCTTGGAACCGTAAGCTCCTGGGTCGGTTTTCGGTCCCACCCGTTCCGGGTTCGAAAGATGGTTCCATTCTCAACTAGGGCACGGAGAACCTCCTCAACGAAAAATGGATTGCCCCCTGTCCTTTCAAAAATCAGTTCTGCGAACTCTTGAGACACAGCTTGCTCACCGAAGATATCCTTGGTCAGCTTTGTTGTGCCTTCTAGGTTCAAACCCTTCATCGTAATGGTTTCTAGAATGCGTTGCTTGTTGAATTTCATCATGGTCTGTTCAAGCGGGCTGTTTGTTTCGACCTCTTGTTCGGCGGGTAGAGAGCAGACCGTCAAGACGCGAAGGTTGTTCGTGCTTCTAACGAAATATTCCAGTAGATCCAGCGATGGTTGATCCGCATATTGCATGTCGTCGAAAAGTAGGAGGAGAGGCTTGTCTTTGCAGATGGCGATGAAGAATTGCGTGACGGCTTCGTAGAAGCGCAGTTTATCCTGCTGCTCACCTATAGATTTCGAGGGCGGTATGGTTCCAAGCTTCGCAGCAATATCCGGAACCAGTTTCACTAGCTCGGCTGCATTAGGGCCGAGCATCCTGCGCAGAAGCTCCCCCGGAACCTGCCCTACATACTGCCTTTCTATCTCGACCCATGAAGCATATGCTAACCCATCCTCCGAGGCGCTCCCGGATAACACGAGGGCGTTCTTCGATTGCACGTAAACGGCTAACTCCTGCATGAGACGGGTTTTTCCTACGCCTGCTTCTCCTCGCAGCGCAACCACAGACCCCCTATTCGCCAGGGCATTGTCGAAAGCCGTCTTAAGTCTGGAAAGCTCTTCGGTTCGACTAATCAGGGGTGCGAGCCAACGTGGTTCCTTAAGCGGAGCCACTGTCACGGTTACCTGCTGTTGGGAAGTTTCTAGTTCAGCGGTCAAATCGACCAGTGGAAACTCTTTCTCTGCAACTTCGACGCCATGCATCCATTTGATCGCGAGCGCCTTTCTCACTTGGCCTTCAACCTGTTTCTCGGTGAGTTCAATATTGCCATTGAACAGGTCGACGATCGCCTGAACTTCTTCGCTCGAATGCATGAACGGGTTCAGGAGGACCAGCGTCGTGATGTCCCTGGCTCTGAACTTGTCCAGAAGCTCCGAAAGCCACTTCCTAGTCTGAAGCGCCTTATGCCGCAACAGAACGTCCGACAGAAACTGAACTACGAGCCGACTGGGTTGAAGGGAGTTGATGGTTTCCGTGATCGTGAGGCTTAACTCGGTTAGGTTCTCGATGCCTTTGCCGGGCAGCGTGTTCTGAGCTGGGGGGACCGGTTTGTCGCTACAAACCAGACACTTGAGGCCGTCTGGTTCGTTGCCGAGAATTGGTTCCGCCGAAGATAGGCTTCGAGAGACTAGCAGACTCGAAGGGTCAGCTTCAAGGAACCTGCGTAGAAGTGTGGGGACCTCGTCGCTTACGGGAGCACTCAGAACAACCATGGAACCGGCAAGAAAGCCGCCTTGGAGAGCATCATCTAGCCTAGCGTAACCAGTGGAAACCTTAGCGCGAATACTGGGACTAGCTGACGCTTCAGTGCTTGTCAAGTTGCGAGATGCCTAATGAACGGATTTGCGGGGTCGAACTATTTACATTTACTTAACCCAGGAATTTCGTGGGGTCTATTTTTGTCTGTGTCATACACTAAACTACTTCGATAGCTCGAAGAGTCGGCCGACTGCCTAGAAGTTTATCTTCAGAATTGACCAATAGGTCTTTTCGGCGTGAGAAATGGGGGGCTCTCATCCAAACTCGGAGAAGACACCCCCAGGTTCGCGGAGTGAATTCAATTCGCCCCCCTCGGTTCAAATCCCACCCCCGGCGCTTTCACCGGACCCACGATTTTTCTGATCTTCCTTCTAATCCTACGTTGCTCTCGCCTCCATACTCCCCCTTATGTGTTGCTTCAATAGGAAGCCAACGTTGAAATCTCCGACAGAGTTTTCAGTCCAGAGCCAGTTATAATCGGCACAATTGTTTCTTCCTTGCCAACTTTTCCATCTTCTTTCAGTTTCTCTAGTGCGGCCAAGCTTGCCGCACTTGTCGGCTCGATGATTAGGCCTTCCTTGACTGCACGTACCAAATTTCGTTTGATTTCTTGATCAGTGACGCTCACAGGAAATCCTCTTGATTCTCGTAATGCCTTAACGGCCAATATGCTGTTATACGATTCGCTCGCCACGATGCCTTCAGCTACGGAATCTACGGGATTCTTCTGAACATACTTCAATAAGTTGCTATGGTATGCCGTCGCGATCGGGTCTGCTCCTTTCACCTGAACGGCTATCATGCGTGGGGTTCTTTCAGCTAAGCCAACGGCTTTTAGTTCGCTGAACCCTTTCCATAGTGCGCTAAGAAGTGCTCCATCACCAGCAGGCACGAGGACATTGTCGGGGACCCCAATCTTATCGAAAATTTCCAGAGAGGCGTTTTTGTACCCTTCTAAAGCAAATGGGTTTGAACCAGCATGAGCAGAATACGATCCCGTTACACCCTCGGATTTCAGCGAGGCGTAATATGCGTCCTCGAAAGCTCCGTCAACGTATACAATATCTGCTTTAAGGAGCTTCAGAAGCTCTAGCTTACCGGAAGATGTTCTCTTCGGGACAAATATGTGTAGGTGTAGTCCAGCTTTCAGTGAATACGCAGCAAGACTGACCGCCAAATTACCTGACGACGCAGCGACAATATTTCTCATGCCTAATTTGAGGGCTTGAGCAATGATGAATGCTGATCCTCGGTCCTTGAAAGAACCAGTTGGGTTAGCCATCTCGCACTTGTAGAATACGTTTGGAAAGCCGTAATGCTCTGATAATCTCCTGCTCTGAATCAAAGGTGTGTTGCCTTCGAAGATTGAAAATGGCTCGATTGGGAAGGGCACTCTATTCAATTCTTTATAGTCATAGGAAACCTGCATGTTTCCGTAGTAACCTAAATGTTCGTCAACACACCTAGGACAAAAATAATCTGATTTGTTGATTTCGAACTGGCTTCCGCAGAGTACACATTCCAAGAAAGGTTTCATAATCTCACTAAATCGTTCTTGTATTTTTGCAGAGAGTCCGGTTTCGTTCGAAGAAACCTTCTGTGACAAACCCTGGTGGATAACTTTTTCGTGACCGTAGCAGTCGTCGTTCGCTCCTCAGGGGCGTGACATCTTCCTGCGACCATCCCGTTTCGAGCCATTCGAAGAGTCCTCTCCTCAACCCGAGAAAGGGCGCCTTCGTCTGAGATTACTATTTAATCAGGCTTATAATTCACAAATCAGTTAAGTCCGCTGAGTAGTCGAGAGATCGGCGCATCTCCCGTCACAGTGCGGAAGGAGATGGAGTCTAGATTTGCGAAAATTTCGCTAACCGGGTCGTACACCCAAGACAGTCATTCCTTAGCGGAATCATTCCGATCAGTAGATCGCAGATTCCCACCGACATTGTCGCGGGGGTCACGCTTGCAACTTTGGCGATTCCGGAAGTTATGGGCTACACAAGAATTGCGGGTACGCCAGTTATCACGGGGCTCTTCACTTTACTCATCCCCATGGCACTTTACGCGTTCCTCGGGTCTTCACGCCACCTTGTGGTAGGCGCCGACTCTGCAACGGCCGCGATCCTTGCCGCGGGCCTCCTAGGAATCGCGACCGTGAGATCCCCCGAATATGTGGCGTACGCGGGTTTGTTGGCTCTCATAGCCGGACTAATGTTAATCGCGGCAAACCTTGCAAGACTGAGTTTCCTTGCTGACTTCCTATCCCGAACCGTTCTGGTTGGCTTCCTAACAGGTGTGGGAATCCAAGTGGGAATCAGTCAATTGCATGACATGCTTGGTTTAACCGGCCATGGCCTCAGCCCGGTACAAGAGATCCTAAGTGACGTGGCAGGAATTTCAAAAACTAATCCTTACTCATTGACCATCTCGATTGGAGCACTCCTGATAATCTTCGGTCTTCGTAAGGTTTCGAAAAAGATTCCCGCAGCTCTCATCGCCGTCCTGGCAGCAATCATTCTTAGCTACGTGTTCAACCTAGGCTCGCATCTCTCAGTGCTTGGACCAGTTCCGAGCGGATTACCAAAGTTAGGATTCCCGAATGCCCCCCTTAACTGGAATATACTACAAGAACTGCTTTCCACCGCATTCTCAATGTTCGTAGTCATCTTGGCTCAAAGTGCGGCAACATCACGCGCTTACGCGGCGCGCTATAATGAGGAATTCAGCGAAGAGGTCGACTTGATGGGTTTGGGTATAGCCAATTTGGGTGCTGCATTTTCAGGCTCCTTCGTCGTGAATGGCAGTCCAACGAAAACGGAGATGGTCCATAATGCCGGAGGCCGAAGCCAGCTCTCGCAGCTTACGACGGTTTGCTTAGTTCTTGCGACTCTACTCTTTCTAACCGGTCCGCTGTCATATATGCCCATAGCTGTTCTTGCGGCAGTTGTTTTCGTCATCGCGGTTGAACTAGTTAACGTTAAGGAAATGCGCGAGATCTTCATTGAACGCCCAGCTGAGTTCTGGGTAGCTACGGCCACTGCAGGAATCGTAGTCTTCGTGGGAGTGGAGCAAGGGATCATCGTCGCCATGCTCTTATCTCTTTTCTCCCACACCAGACACGGCTACAAGCCAAGCAATTCGTTAGTTACGGTTGACGACCAAGGCGTTCGGCAGCTCGTCCCGGTAGCGAGTGGCGCTCAATTTCTCCCCGGTCTGATCATATACCGCTTCGATCACAGCATGTACTACGCCAACGCAGAATTCTTTAGGAGTGAGGTCCTGGGACTGACAAGTGATCCGCGCCAACACGTTGCATGGTTCTGTTTGGATGGGTCGGCAATAGATGACGTTGATTTCACGGCCGCCGCGACCTTGCGGGAAATTTGCGGAGCGTTAAAGCAAAGGGGGATACGGCTCGTGTTAGTCAGGATGCAAGACAGGGTTCGCGCAGAATTAGACCGTTCCAAGATCACGGCCTTAGTGGGTGTGCAGTATATCTTCAAAACAATCCATGAACTCGAGGACGTCTACAAACAATCACCGGAAGGTACGGTTCGGGAAACACCACCCAAGGATAGCTAATTCTTTTTTCGGCTCCGATGAATTGCTTAACCATCCCACCAGGCGATGAGTTCAAGGGCTACATGAAGCAAGAGACCGAGAAATGGCAGCCTGAGCCTTCTTATAGGATAGTTTGCGGTTGATTTTTCCTAGTGGATGAAGTCGATTGACGGTTTAGGGGCTCCAAAGAAACTCGAATTGGCTGGTTCCGGGTTTTGATTGCTCTTATCCACCGCCGGGAACCTGGTCCATCTCGATCTCGGCAGTATGTGTCGGATTGCGACCTATCATGCTATATGGACACGGGAGGGGGGTTGATTGGGATTCGCTTTGGATGGTAAAGGCCGAAGATTAGCGGCAGCTTTCACTATAACGATCTTCCTCCTCAGCATGTTCGCGGTTATGGTCCCGGTTCAGGCCAGCTTCACGCTTGGCAACCTGTCCGGCACTAACCCATATGACATTAACAATTTCGATCCACACGTCGCAGGCCCTGTCGGTTATGTGTGGCCTGGAAGCGGTCAATGTGCATACGATGGCTTTCCGAATCAAGCGAGTGATAACTGCTCGCCGGGCTATCAGTCACCTTACCCGAACGGAAACCCTCCCCGCGCACCGAGCAACTCTTGGTATCAGCTGGAAGGAGACACGTATGCGCCGTTCGGAGCTGTGCTAACGAACTCGACCGGTGACCTAGTCTTCGCAATCAACGCCACCGGAACACCGGACACATGGACCAGTTGTACCGGCGCAGCAGGATCCAATCCATCAGGCTGCGGCGGCACGAACGGTCAGGACCTCAAAACAGAGTATCAACTGCCGGGAGGAATGGGCACAACCTGCATCTCCGGGACGGACTGCCTCTCCGGGACTGCAGGTTGGGATACGTTATTCATTCTCATCCCACCCGGGTTCAAGGTGCCAGGCGCATCAACCGGCGATACTTCACTTATCACCTCGACGATAACCAACAGTTACGACAGGTACAGTGTTGCGGTACTCGGCCCAAACGACAGATACGCGCCAGGCTGGACTCTAGTTACAGTTTCAGCGGACGCAACCGTTGACGCCAACACTGCCGGCACCACTTACTACAACCATCAATTCCTCAACTTCACCTCCGCCGGCGAATGGTACTACGTCCGCATCAACGGCGTAACCGCACCATCCATCGCAGGCCGATACTTCTTCAAGATGCTCCTGGGCAGCGATATCCCTCAAAACCAGTACGGCGTCGGCCCAACACTGGGCAACGCAATTGTCAAGGGCGCAGAGGGCGAGAACCCGACCGTCTGGGTTCCGCCTCAGAATTGGCCTGTTATGCTTGTGAAGGGTGAGACTGATCCGGCAATCGTAACCGGAACACTCCGGTACGCTGGCTACAACGCTACACTCTACCAGCAGCCGATCGCGGAGGCCGGTAAGGTTTGGGCTCATATGACTATGCGCCTCGACCCGTACACGGGCCAGCAGCGGCCTGATCTAGCAACGATCGACGGCCAAGCGTACGTTAACGCCACCGCGAACGGCCATTATGAACTTGAAGGCCTCGCACCAGGCGTCTACGATATCTACGCTGAAGCCGCCGGGTATCCGCAGACACTTTGTGTCAGCGGCATAACCGTCCTGAAAGGTCAATCGCTGCACTTCGACTGCTACTTGCAGCCGGGTCCAGTGATTCATGGTAACGTGTTTACGAAGCACCAGTTCGGAGACGAACCATGGCCGGGTGACAACGTCACTGAAGGCCAGTACATGAAGATCGAGTTGTACAGTAACCCAACGCTCAGTAACATCGTCGACTCGTCTGCCGGATCGCCAGTTACCTGGAGCCCGCTACCTTGCACCGCGGGAGGCCAGGAGGACTACGACGGTCGTCTTGCGGCTGGGTTGTGCGGTGACCCACGCGATGGAAGCGAGATTGCGTTTCCATGGCATGAGTACGCGCCGAACACATTCAACACAGCCTACGCCGAAGCCGGCACACCGTTCCGGGGTACAACGAACGGTTACATTCGTGATGTAGCCGAGAGCGTTTTCGAAGGACACGCCCCCGGATTTGCACCCACAACGCAGCCGGGTGGCACTACGGTTGCTCGGACCGCTGACCCTGAAGGTGTTGGTCCTCCGCAGAGCTGGTTTGTCTCGGGTGGTACTACGACTCCGTTCCATTTTGAGTTCGGTGTGAAGGGTGAGTACGGTGCTCCAAGAGATCTGTCGGGAGAAGTTCCGCAGGTTTACGCTACTTGGGTGAACGGTCTCACACCAGGTCGCTATTATGTGCGTGCTTGGACCTTCCGTTACGTTCAAACTGCCCTGGACGGTGCAACCTTCCAGGAATACTACTTTGACGTAACACCGAACGAATGGGCTGGAGATGTTACGCTGCCAATCGACTTACGCTTGAGCAGCTGGGTGAATAAGACCGTCTACTTCCACGACACACCAAACACGATCGAGACCAACCCAATTCACAGTGGCGCGGGCTACATCTGGGGCCAATTAACTGGCGCCGATGGGCACGTGTACTCTTCGAACGTAACTGGTCTGGGTCTACTGGAGAACGAAACGTCAACTTGCGGCGGAACGACCGGCGTAAACTGCGGTGGTTTGCCGTACATGGAACCCACCACTTGTACAGGAACAACTTGTACACCTCCTATGGACTTCGGGCACATGCCCGGATCACCGCTGACGAATCCAAACACTCTTGGAACGGGTCTTGCTCCCTACTACTACTTCGGCACTAACGGCTACAACGCCTTAGGCCCCAATGCGGTGATTGGAAACCCGTGCTTCGCATACGACCAGAAGTCGTATGGGTTCGATGCGGCTAACACGAACTTCTTCCAGACCGGCGAATTCGGTGCTCCCAGCCAACTCTGTCCGTACGGGTCGCCAGGACATCCTGGCCAAGAAGTGAGTGCTCTGGACAAGGCTGGTCTGAACGCCAACTCTATCGCTACGGGCAAGGCTACGATTCAGTTCTGGGGCATCAACGACACATGGGGTGGAGAGAACTACGGTATCCCATCCGGCACCTACACGCCCAACGTGTACGTGAACGGTTATGTGAGCGCCACACCCGCGGAGCAAGTATCCGTAACACTGAGCGGTAACCCAACGTCGGTCAGCGACCACATGTTTCTAGGACCAGGCTTCAACGTATCCGTTTACAGCATTGACTGGGAACGGCCACGTGTAAGCCGGAGCTGGATCTGGGCAGGATGCCAAGACTCAGAGGGCTCCTCAGCGAGTGGGGAGTACTGCCTCGGATCGGAAATCGATCTAGGCTGGTACCCCGTCACTAACGGAACAGCGGGCTCGCTGTACGACTACTTCGGACCCGAACCCGCCTACCAACCGCCAAGCGTAAGCTTCTACAACAACTTTGGCGGGCTCTACCAGGGTCCGGGTGGAATAGACTGCATCACCGGCTACCTAACTGCCGAAACATGCAGTCAGATGGATGGCGGTGGACGCAACGTGCTGCTAGGATACAGCAACGCTCATGACGCGTACTACGGGCAATCCGCCAAGTACGCTTACGTCGGCGGCTACACATCCGGCATCATCGGGTTCTCAACTGCCCGCGTACTCCTGAAGGACGGCATGTTTACATGCTCGACAGTCTGCACGCCACACGTCTTCAACCAAGGCCAGTATAACATAGCAGCGTACACTTACGGTTACATCCAAGACAAAGACTTCTCAGCCTACGCCATGGACGGACAGATTGCGGATATGAAGGTCAACTTAATCATCGGTGTCAACCTGACGTTGGATATTCTCTTCAAGAAGGAGAGTATCATAACCGGTACACCATACAACATGTCCGCACGGGTCCGCGCATTCAACGACCAAGGCCAACTAGTCGCGGAATGGATGTCCTCGGAAGGCACCTACGTGAATAGGAATGGCCACGCAATCGCCGCGAACGGTGCGCTGCCTTCAAACAGCCAACCGATGGGCGATAGTGTGTACCCGCTCTACCCATTCCAGAACGAGGGCGGATCGCCGTATACGGGTGTATCATCCGACCTGCCTGGATACAACTACCTACCCGGCGGCGTAACGCTGCTTCACGTCCAGATGGCTGGTTTACCACAGCAGATACCTGAAGGAAGCAACATTGTCGGGGTGTACTTCGGTGACCCGATCTTCACGTATGGTTGCGATTTCGAGCTTGACTGTTATCCAGCCGCGTATGCTCAGTACCCGTTCCCCTACACGGGCATAGCGGGTGCTCCAGACTACACGGGTGGATGGACAGCTGAGGTCGACTTCGTACCATGGTACGCCAACAACACGGGCACAATGGAGTTCGCAAGCGGCGGACTACAAACAGGAAACTCGGTCAATGGACTAGCACCATACGCAACCTTCGGGCAATATTATCCGCCAGTCACCGGTCTCCTGATGGGTGAATCCTATCATATCATTCCAGGAACGACCGCGACCTCGGGCGTCAGCCTGACGGAAGATGCGGCGCTCAGTAGCACATTCGTCGGCCATACGATGGGACCGAACCACCTAGGTCCGTACTCGCAGGAGGGAGTCTGGCAAATAGCTGAAACCCACAACAGCGGTGAGGCATCGGCGATCTTCGAAGTTGACCTGAACGGTTTCGTAAGCGGTAGCGTGCTTGCGTTCACGTGGAGTAACGAGTTCCGCACTCTCAGCTGGGGCACGATCAGCGTGACCGGCGCCAGTGGTGGGGCGACTTGGAACTTCTACACGTACGACGGCATCTACCAAGCCTACATGCCCACGGGCAACTACAAGTTCACCATAAGCCAACCAGGCTACGCACCGCAAACCTGGAGCGTCTCGGTCTCACCAGGCCAAGTCGGCTCAGGCCAGAACGTGTACCTGGAACAAAGCAACATCCCAGTCCCCGAATTCGGCGGCATCGCAGTCGTAGCCTTCTCAGTGTTAGCGGCATCAGTGTACCTACTGAAACGAAGACACAACTAAGAATCCGTCCGAGCGCCCATAAGCGCTCGCCTTCTCTTTTCTTGGAGAAGATATCAGGGATAGCGTCTCCCTCTGCTCTCTCGATGGTAAGTCCCACTCCGACGAAGATTCCGAACCCCAAGACGGTAAAGGGGTACGGAATTAGGCCGGAAGCAATGCTTCCCTCAAAAAAACAGACCGGTGAGAGTGACCAGAAAACGTAGTAGGTCATCGGTCTCATTCTCTCACGGAGGCCTAGTTCCTGCTGCAATGCTGGAAAATCTTAAGAGGCTAAGCATTGCTCCGAATCATGCTTTGAAAGGCGCTCTGGTTTCACTAATTTTCTTTGCTGTGGCCGCTCTCCTGTTAGCTACTCCGTGGTATCAAGTCCCCATGATCCAACAGGCAACGGTTACGTTTAGCCAGACATTCACGGAGACACTACCAGTAGGGTCTCAGGTCTCTAGCTTAAGTGAGCAAGGCCAAACTGTTTACACTCTACCAAGCCCGATAACCATTCAAGGAACGCAGAATGTTCTCAAGCCTGGCGCTTGGACTTCAAGTGACTTCAACTTAGAAATTGGCTCTTCTCTCTTCGTAAATTCCACAAGCCACGGCGTAGTCGAAATACGGGAGGACTTTGCACCCTTTGCGACCGTCGAGTTCACTCTTAACGGTGAGCCGCCCAGCCAAGAGGCCGCCACGGTTCCTCAATCGGGGCCATATCATGTGATTGTAAACAACTTTGGGCCCACTCCAATCACGGTTACATCAATCACGGTGATCGAGGAAACCCCAGTGACCATCTCATCTGGGGAAACAATTTACTTCACAGTGTACAACATGGGATTCAATACGGTAACAACAACTGAAACAACTTTCGCTGGTGTTGCCCCATACTCGGTCCTCGGGCCTTTGCCATCAGCAACGATATTGGTAATCATTGGCGGTCTTGCCGTTCTTTCGGCATTCATAGAAAGGTCCATGAATTCCGAATCGCTAAGACGAAAAAGAAAACGAAAGACACACGTAACCAAAACAACCAAACGCTGAATTCGGTACGCCGATAACTGACTTCGGCTGCATGGCACACGTAAAGCGACAAGGGACGACCAACATTTCGGTGTTGCCGTAATTTTACTGCTCTCACCCTGCATCCAGACCTTCAAACAGCCTCTTTTCGCTGTGGAAAGGCGCGGTTCATTGGGTACATGATTCAACAAGCAAAACTCGTGGAAGCCCTAGATGGCAAAAACCGGCACTCAGGTTGTAGCACCGAAAGCTTGATTTAATTTTGATGGTCGGCGTGTTAGGACCGCGCGGTATTCTTCAGAAGCAGGTTGAGAATTCGTTGATAGTCTGAGTACGGGTCGAAGTTCTGAAAAGACGTAGTCAGAGTACTGTAAATTTGATTGGATGCGCCAAGTTCATTTGGTACATTTATTGGGATTCCGCTTTCCTCCAAGATTATTGTTGTTGATTTGCTGTTCTCGCCTAGGCTTACTGGCACTGCTAATTGTTGAGAGAAGTGTCCTTCGTTATGAATCCATTCTGTAATGGTCATCTGATACAGGCCAGGGTCGAGGTATCCGTCGAAAAATCCGTCCCAGGTATACCAATAATACTGGTATGAGGATGCGTTCTGAGTGAATTCGAGTGTTATCCAGCTGGCCTCGCGATCTGCATCATCCCAGTTCATGGCCAACACCGTTCCCTGTACTAAGCCTCTCTGATCCAGTTCAAAGATCGCGGACGCCTCACCACCTTGCCATACATTCGAAACAATCTCCAGGCCGTTTTGTCGGAACGGGCCTAGGTGATTATAAGGGAAGAAATATGGAGATTCACCTTGAAGCAGACCTGGCACGGGTGGGTTGAAGGTGGTTGGCATATACCAGTTTACCACATCAACCATAACCGACCAATCCCCAGCATAAGCGCCTGAATGCATCGAGTTCCCCCAAATACCACGATCGAACGAGAATAGTGTGTTAATGGGAATGTTCGAGGTCCCTGGATCCGTATACCTAAACATTCCAGCAAGATCGGTATATGTCAACTCTTTAGTACCCGACGGTACGCCGGACGGGATCACTTGTTTAGTTGCCTGATCAATTAGCGACTTTCCATCGGAGAAGAATCCGAAAGGCCTTGGAGGGTTGGGAGGCGCAATGACTGGTCCGGCCACTGTTCCGCCAGAGAACAGTGTCGTAGCAGCGATCAAAGTGTCTTGCGCATCGTAAACTCGAATTCTGACCGAAGAATTGTAGGGCAGTCCAGTAAGTATCCCCTCGTGCTTGAATATCATGCTCAGTGTAAGGTTGACTCCAACAATCGACTGAACGCTTATGTCCGCAATGGAGCCAAGCCAAGAAACCGCAAGTAAATCATTCCCTATGTCACCGGGATCTGCCACATTGTCCTGCACGTAACCATACGTCCAGCCGACCGCGGAATAAGTTCCCGGATAGATAGCTATGTTCGACCTAAACGGTGTCGGAGACCTGAGAGGAAGCCTGTAGAGAGTTGAATTCCACAAGAAACCAAGAGTAGGAAATATCTGCTGTGTGAAACTCTCCGTGAACTGGAAATCCACTGCTTGCGCGGGATTCCCGAAACTGATGCTCGGAAGGTCCGGACCATATCTGTCGATTGAAGCCGAGCCGTTGGTCGTAAGGTAACTAGCTCCAGGCCCGAAAATTGATTGCCATTGAGAGTGAGGTAGCGTGTTGAAGTTAGAGTTTTGTTGCGGTTGTACCCAATTTTCTCCCATGATGTTCAGGTTTGGTTGCGTGTTATCCCAGAAGTAGATCACGTCTTGGAATCGTGTCGATGGGAAATCGTAGACTAAAACCGTTACCGGAGCGCCATTCCATATCCAATTTGAATCGATCGGAGGTTTTTCCCAATCAATGGAAGTCAGGGTAACGTTAATTCCTCCACCACGATACATATGGGTACTAGCCTGCACGATTCCCCCCGTACCTATCGAGACGGTTACTGTGACGGGTTGATCTATCATGTCAAAAGTCGTGGCAGGAGGAAGGGCCTGTATATACCCGCGCATGTAAACGTGAATCGTGTAACTGTCGGTGGGTAAACCATAATCATAGAATTGAAGCCCACGGTACCTCGCAAGAGAATATTTAGTGAATTCACGCGGATCGCTAATGCTAGGAATCGAAGAAGGCAGAATTGGTCCGGCCATCCCAAACCCATTCAGCATAATCGTCGCTTGCGTATTGTTCGCGTAGACCTGCGTAAAATTGAACGCGGCCATTGTACTATCCGCTTCGCTGAATGCTTCAGCGATCAGAAACCGAGCGGGATCAGGACCTTGAACTGGCCCATCAACAAGTGTACCTGGAAGGTTATGAAAGTGTACAGTGAGATTAATGCTACTTGACTCGTATAGATCTATGGGCACTGTGATGTCTTGTGGTCCCGTGCCGGAAACCACGAATGGATAATCTATGAACGTTCCACCAGTAAGATCCGTCTGTACGTAACCGTTTACGAAGACACGAATGTAATACTGTCCAGGACTGAGACCGTTCGTCCAGGTCGCGAATAGCTGCGGTACCATCCCCGATAACTTCGTGGGAACACCGTACACGCTTTCAGAACCAAATTGAAAGAAAAATTCTGAATTAGTCGACCCAAGCCCATCCGCTGGGTTACGGGTACATTGCGGGTCCACCCACCAAGTCTGTGCGGGACCAACGCCGTTGAACAATCCGAACGGATCCTCCGACGTTGTTGAACCTGGTGATGGAGGCGGAGTGAGTGAATAATACCCGACCGGCCCCTCCCAAGGGAAACTTACCTGCTTAGGTGTGTTTGGTGGAATTAGTCGGTCATCCGAGCAGCCGATTATGAAAATCTTTGGAGGCGGGCAGAACAATGTGTTTCCAGTAACGTATGAGGTGAACGGGGCGTTTGTTAGGTTGGCCGGGGAAAATGATTGTACGTTCTGAGGGTCACTGTATCCTGGACCATAACTGTCGAAAATCACGACCTGTATTGGGCGTTGTCCGGCCCAACGATCTTCTCCGAAATTTTCTTTAGAATAAACTATCCCGCTAAGCTCGGGTCCCACCTTGAGGTAGAAATCTGTATGGAGCGATTGACCGCGCAGGACGTGCACGTTCGTAGCCACCTTCTGCTCGGGATAGCCAGCTGCTGAAGCGTAGATGTCGTATACTCCAGGGGCGACGCCTTCTACTTCATAGTGGCCTTGGTCGGAAGCATTGAAGTATCCTCGCGCCTCCACCGCACGGCCTGTCAGCTCGCCTGTTACTGGATCGGTCGCAACACCAACCGCCCTAACTTTTCCCGGCAGTTGTATTGGCAGACCATATAGCGTAGCGTTCAGATCACCGTACCTAACTGTTCCAAAAATTATTGCTGGATCCACTTCACCCTTAACCAATAACACGGGCCAATTCTCCACCGGCATCGCCTCGCTAAACAAGGGACGAGTCGGTGACTGGCTATGCAACGGATATGAATCGTTGAGGAACATTTTGAAGAAGTAACGCCCGGCCGTTTCCGGGGCCTTCATCTGGTTTATGCGAACATAGTACTCCTCAGACCAATTGTGTGCTGCCGTGAAACTAATTCCGGAAATGTGTGCGCTGATTTGAATAATCCACCAACCAGGTGCGAATGGATCGGTCGGCCCCGCTTTGCCTACGGAAATACTTCCGTAATCATCAGTAATCGTTGTGACAATGTTAGCGTTATTGCCCGCCACCACGTTCCCAGTATTGTATGTATATTGGGCCGGTATGCCTACGTCTCCCCAGTTTATGCCGGCAGTAGGCTCGAACCCATCTTGGATGAGGTTGCCTGTGCGATCGAAGATTGGAGCTGGAATGTAAATCACGAGGCTAGAATAATTGAAAACTGAATTCGGATGTAACAGCTTTGGTTGAGAAAAATTTATCGCGAAGATCAAATCCCCAACATTATCGTGGTCAGGCATTGAGGTGAGGATTGCTCCTTCGGGGGAGTAAGAGTCGCCTGCCACCTGAAGCGGGTTCTCGAAGGTTGTAAACGGGGATTGGTATCCGGGTGGATTCGATGATAGCCCCGAATAGCTGTCGAATCCGCTTCCGGGCCACACATATCCAAGTGGTCCGGGAACATGCGCTCGGCCGAATGTGTTTGTGGGGTTCAACTCATTGTCGTTGGACCTAAAGAAATCTTGAGAACCTGTAAGGTCTCCGAGAGTCGTATGAGCGCTTACCGGGGACGCGATGCCTCCGACCAAGAACAGAATTACGATTATCAGGACCCATCGATGACCCATGCTTGCTTCTGCTCCAGTCGCATGGCTGCATGGCTTACTTAGTGCATAGCTTATTTAGTAGGCGCTGGAGCGGGAGTCTGTTTAGCAGCGGCGGTAGCAGCTTTCTTGGCTAATATCTTCTTTCTTAGGAAGTATCCACCAAGAACGATAATGATAACTCCCGCAGCGAGCGGTGCGTATGTTGTGTATCCGCCTCCCTCTATCTTTAATGTGATGAGATATGTGTGATCGAGTGCGTATTGATTATCGTCTTGTGTCCAGTCGAAACGCAAACCTATTGAATAGGATCCGACCGGCATACTCTGATCAATAGTCAACGTGAAGATTGCCGTTTTGTTCTGCCCAGGCGGGATGTCGCTGAGAAAATCCGACAGGGTTCCAGTGATATCGTTGCCAACTAGCAATTCAATTCGTACGGATTCGGCCAGTACCGACGCTACGTTCTGTACCTGAACGGTAACCACGACACCTGAATCGCCGGGATGGAGGCTATCGGGGTTGATGCTGAGAATTGCGAAATCAGCTTTCCCGGATACGTAAAGAGGAACCTGTCCGATCGGCATAAGCCGTTGATCAATAACTTGGGCTAACGTGACTTCGTATTCTCCGGATGTTGCGTTCGGCATGACGTCGACGTGGAAGTTCGCCGGTGTAGTTTGACCCGCTGGTAGGTTTCCGAGGAAAATTTGGTTGGACCCACTAGAGGCCACCATGAACGGTGGCGTTAATTCTAGATAAACTTGCACGTTCTTTGCCAGTCCGTTTCCTGAATTTGCAATCGTGACAGTCACAGTGTTGTCATAGCTGTCACGGAATATTTTCAAGGGATCTGTTACAGTGGATTGGATGTGGAGTTCTCCTTGAGTTATTGGCACGTCCACCAGCACAGTTTTCGTGACTTGCTGTAATTCACGAGCCGATTTGAAAGAGATTTGCAGATCATAATGGTACACACCAGCAATGGCAGAAGGTTCGACGGAGACCGTGTAAGTAAGGGTAAACGTACTCCCAGCATCCATGTCTCCAGCTAGCTTTGTCCAGTAGCTTGCGTTGGTCATAACTCCGTTGTTCACATATGAATAATCAACTGGAGGGTTGAAGTAGAAAGTAGCAGTCACATTACGCGCAATGTCATCTCCGATGTTCGCTAATACTATCGACAGTACGACGTTAGTATCACCGGGATGAGCCGTTTGGGGATTCGATGGGTCAGTGCCCCAGTATATTGTTTGTTCGATGACATCCGCTACACCGATTGCTCGCGCGGAAGGTAACTGCTGTCTGGATAAACCTAGCACCATCAAGAAAGCTAGGAAAATGACTATACCCGTTCTGACTTTCATATACAATCCTACCTTTTGCTATGTTACAGCGTAGTTGTGTTTAGTTGCGTTTATAAAATCAATGTGCACTTTGTGAACCTAATAGTTATACGTTTACGTCGTAAGAGTTGACTGCGGGCGGTAGAAATGCAAGCAGTGTCACATAGATCATTTTTGTCTGTAGCTGACTTGAACAGAAGTAGCTTCAAGGATCTTGTTGAGAGAACGCGGGCCCTGAAAGAAAGCATGGTCAGAAGGGCATCAGGGAATATTCTTGAAAAGAAAGTGATTGGGTTATTGTTCGAGAAGCCTTCCACCCGAACTCGAACGAGTTTTGAAGTAGCCGCCTTTCGACTTGGAGGCGAACCGATTTACATGCAATCAAGCGAACTACAAGGTACTCGTGGGGAACCGATACAGGACACTGCTAGGATACTGGGGAGCTATCTCGATTGCATTGTGGCAAGAGTGTACGCGCACGATACGGTGATTCAGCTTGCTAAGCACAGCCATGTTTCTATTGTTAATGCCCTGAGCGATCTTGAACATCCAACACAAATTGTAAGCGATTTTCTGACGATTATTGAGTCGAAGGGAAAGCTTCAGGGCCTTACCCTAGCATACATTGGTGATGGAGATAATGTGTGCAACTCACTACTCCTAGGATCTGCATTGGCAGGCATGAACATGAACGTGGCCTGTCCTGAGGGATATGACCCCGATGCAGCAACTCTCGCGAAGGCGCAAAGGCTGGCGGAAGAAACCAAGGCAAAATTAGCCATAATGCGAAAACCAACGGAAGCCGTCAAGGGTGCTGACGTGCTCTACACCGATGTCTGGGTGAGCATGGGAGAAGACGCTGAACGTGAGAAAAGGATGAAAGCGTTTCAGGGTTACCAGATCAACTCCGAGCTTCTAAAGGCCGCGAACCCTGGTGCGGTCGTAATGCACTGCCTACCCGCACATAGAGGATTGGAGATCACCGACGATGTGATTGAGGGGCCGCAGTCGATCGTTTGGCAGCAAGGCGCAAACAAACTCTACAGTGCCGCAAGCGTAATGGAGTATTGTCTGAAATAGGCAAAGGAGCCGATGATTAATGCAAGAAAAGAAAAAGGTTGAAGAAAGATCTGCCGATGCGAAACTGAAGAAGGAGCTGGGACTGCTCGCCCTCACCGCAGTTGGTGTAGGCGGTATGATCGGTTCAGGCACCTTCTCAATTGCAAGTGCGATCACTCGTAACAACTCTTCCGGAAACCGCTACAATACAAAGTGTATGGTGTTTACTTTGCGACACAATGTGTACGGCGATGTTATATCTCAATTGGGATACCCGTCGAGCATGGAGCATGATGACCGTTGACAGAACAGAAAACGGTTGCACAGAGATCCGCTGATTCGAAACTAAAGAAGGAGTTAGGACTGCTGGGGCTCACGGCAGTCGGCGTAGGCGGCATGATTGGTTCAGGCATCTTCTCTCTACCAGCCGTAATGGCTTCAGTAGCCGGCCCATCATTCTTGTACGGCCTGCTTCTTACCGCTATCCTCGTGGTATTTCTTGCGCTCCCCTATACTGAACTTGGATCCGCCTTTCCGATTACGGGTGGCCCGTACGCGTTGCCGAGGCTTGCGCTTGGCGACTTCGGCGGATTCACAATGGGTTGGGCATACTTCCTGTACGCGTTCATAGGAACGGCGGCTATAATCGACATATTCGTCACTTACCTCAACTACTACATTCCAGGCCTAGCGGTGGGTTTGACGCTGACGCCTGCCGGAATCGCCGTTGCGATTTTCTTCCTTTGGGTATGGACTGCGATGAATATTGTCGGAGTGAAGTGGGGAGGCATATACGCTATAGTAACGACGTTTGGTAAGATTATCCCGCTGTTACTTTTCGCGGGAGTTGGCTTACTGTACCTGAACTTGGGGAACTTTTCGAATCAGTTTCCGTTCGGTGTTTCTGGTATAGGATTGGCTATGTCGCTCGGATTCTTTTCGTTCACAGGTTTTGAGGCAGTTGTGATTCCCTCAGGTGAAGTGAAGAATCCTGGGCGCAATATTCCTCTCTCTATGCTCCTGACGATCGGAATCGTCACCGCGGTGTACATGTTTGTCTCTTTTGCTTTCACTGGGATGGTTAACTGGGCTGGGTTAGGGTTGAAGGTTGGCGATTGGGCTTCGGTAGGTAATCTCTCTTCACCTTTCGCTAATGTGGCTGGAGCTTTGGGGTTGCCCATTCTTGCTGCGGTCGCTATTGTCGGGGCCGTGATTTCAACTGCCGGATCGGGCGGAGACTGGGTGTTGCTTCAAGGACGAATCCCCTTCGCCATGGCTGCCGATAAATTGTTCTTCAAATCCATGGCCGAGGTAGATGAGAAACGTGGTACACCGGTTAAGGCGCTAATATTCGCGTCAGCGTTAACGATGATAATTCAGATTCTCATTCCAAACTTCCCGTCAGTGGCTCTCGTCGCATCAATTACGACTCTAGTACCTTACGCGGCTGCAGCTCTCGCCTTACCTGTGCTGAGAAAGAATAGGCCTGAGGTCAGTCGGCCGGTAAAGATACCGCTTCCACTAGTTGTGGCGGCGGTTGGTTTTGTCGGAGCATCAATATTCGTTTACTGGGCGGCATGGCCGTGGACAATCGTGGGGGCTATCTTAATGATTCTTGCCGCACCACTCTTCTATCTCTTCAAACGGCCAATTGCCGGCGAACTAAAACGTACGGCTTGGATTTGGGTCTACTTGGCCGGCCTAGCGGTCTTGTCGTACATAGGCGATCCGTTCTTCACATTCGACAACTTCCTACCAGTAGGCCCAATAGGGCTCTTGCGCTACCCATACGATGGAATCGCAGTTGCCGTATTCAGCCTCTTAATCTTCGGATGGGCCTATAAGTCGTCGGTAAGGAGAGCGGCTTAGCTGAGTTTCGAAGCGAAAGCGACCGCTGAATGGGAACCGTTGCGAACGGTCGTCATCCATAGACCCGGGATGGAAATGTTCCTTGGTCTGCTAGATCCTTACGCGTCACTGTACGAAAGAGCCTTCAGCAGACATGGGGCACTACGAGAACATGAAAGACTAGAGGAAGTTCTCAAGAATGAGTTCAGGATCAATGTGCTTCGACTAAAGGATACGATTCTAGATAATGCTGATCGGAGACCAGAGATCAGAGAACGCCTCGTGAAGATGGCGTTGGAATCATTCAACTTCCAAGGTCCCAAGAGTGAGACAGATGCGGCTAGTAAGGAAATGGAAAGAAACACTCCAGCCCTCGATTCAGATCATTTCTTCAACATCCTCCTCGCCCATCCCCTCGTCGAACTTCAAGCGGAAAAGGGAACCCGGAGTATTCACTTGCATGTTGCGGAGAGGGAGCCCCTATCGAACCTGTATTTCATGCGTGACCAGCAAATGGTTACGGACAAGGGGATCTTCATGTCTCGCATGGCGAAACCGCAACGACGTCGCGAGCCTATCGTCACAAGGTTCCTCTGGGAAATACTTGGCGCTAAGGTTGTACATGCAACAACGGAACCTGGAACCATTGAAGGCGGGGAATTCATACCGCTAAAAGACTTCGCTCTGATCGGTATAGGTGACAGAACTAACCGATCAGCAGTAGATCAGTTACTCCAACATGGAGTTGGCTTTCATGAAGTCGGGGTCGTACATCAGCCAAACCACCCGCTCATACCTGGAAACGAGCGCGATCCAATGATTGACATGCACCTCGATACATACTTCAACATTGCATCAAGCAAAGTCGCGGTGGGCGCGGAACTGCTCCTCAAGAATGCAAAAGTCGAGGTACACAAACGCGAATCCGAAGGCGTTTACAAGAAAGAGAAGGAAGAACCGAACCTGCATGATTACATAAAACAAAAAGGATTTGACATCATAAACATCACCACACTCGAACAGATGACCTACGCCTCGAATTTCCTCACCATCAAAGACGGCCAAATCCTCGCTGTGGAGACTGAACGAGTAGTCAAAGACGTACTCAGCAATCTCATGGAAAAAGCACACAACAATCCGGCTCGCTACGGCAAACTGCTCGAACAGGCTCAGAAAGACTACAACCTCCTCAAAAGCAAAGGGGGATTCTTCCCTCACAAGGAAGAGATTTACGAACAGGGCATCGACGCATACCCGTTGGTCATCACGAACCTAACAGGAGGGTACGGTGCAGCACACTGCATGACGTGCTCTCTGAAGAGAGGATAGCATGCCGCGAAAGGCCATCAGCAAATTGAAATCACATGACTAATCAATCGTTGGATCCTTCTCAGGTGTCGCCTGTAGTGTCTACACCCGAAAGCATGATTTTGACGAAGGATATGACGATTCAGTTCGGAGAATTCGTCGCCGTCGATCATGTTAACCTCGATGTGAAGAGAGGTGAGATCTTCGGTTTCTTAGGACCAAACGGCGCAGGCAAAACAACAACTGAGAGAATGCTCTGCGGTCTCTTAACGCCAACCGACGGTTCCATTCAAGTGGCCGGTTACGATATGGTAAAGCAACCAGAGGCCGCCAAGACCCATCTTGGATATATGCCTCAGAAGTTCAGTCTCTACGATGACCTGAAGATCTGGGAGAATCTTGAATTTTTCTGCGGGCTCTATCAAGTCCCAAAAAAAGATCGTGAACAGCGAATTACAGCTAAACTCGAACTAATGCAGTTGTTGGAATTCAAGAACCGAATTACAGGTAACCTTTCAGGAGGAATGAAGCAACGAGTAAGTCTCGCAACCGCTCTAGTTCACGAACCGCCGCTTCTCTTTCTCGATGAGCCGACCGCGGGCGTGGACCCGGCGCTCAGACAAGTCTTTTGGACTTACTTCAGAAAAATCAAGCAGTCAGGCGTCACAATCTTCGTTAACACACACTACATGGACGAAGCAATTCAGTGCGACAGACTCGGGCTGATGAATCGCGGCAGACTCCTCATGGTCGATACGCCGGACGGCCTCAAGCAGAGAGTAATCGGCGGACAGGCAGTTGACCTCTGGGTTTCACCCTCCAATTCAGCTAAGACCCTTGAGTTCCTGAAGAATTATCCATTAGTGAAAAAAGTTGAACCAACCGGTGATAAGTTCCGTCTCATTGTAACTGACTCGGATGAGGTAGTGTTGGAACTGCCGGAAATGCTGGATAAAGCGGAGATGCGACCACTAAGAATTAGGCCCGTAGATATCACGTTGGACGACGTATTCGTTAAACTTATCGATACTGGCCCCGATACACGACGCATTGAGTAGTGAAATCAGATGAACACGGAGCGAATATACCTCGTTATAAAGAAAGAGATCACCCTACTCTTCCGAAGCAAAGGATTGATCTTCACAACTCTAGTCCTACCTTGTTTAATAACGCTAATAGTAGGTTTTGCGTTCACAGGGAACATTAAGAATGTTCCAATAATTGTGATCAACGAAGACAAAGGACACGGTGACCTGAACTATGGCCTAGTTCTCACGAATCAACTAGAGAGGTCGGATCAGCTTGATGTTAAATACTTCGGCAATTGGTTACCGATTCAAAACGGCATTGATCTGATTCGGAACGGCAAATACAGTGCACTGGTCTTCATACCTCAAGACTTCACTAACAGGTTGCTGCTCGGCAAAGCTTACATCCAAGTCTATGTTGACGGCAGCGATCCAGTAGTTGGATATACATCAAGTTCGGCAATAGTCACAGTAGTTTCACAGCTCGGATCAAAAGGTGCAGTCTATGTCTCACCTGACTTTCTTTTCAACACTAACGTAGGGGTAGCCTCCAGTTCAATACAACTCAATCAACTCCGATTCGTAATTCCAGGGCAAGTCGGTGTCACAATCGCCGCTTCTTTGACTGCACTCTCTGCGTCGACCATAGTAGCTGAGAGGGAGAGAGGATCATTCGAGCAACTCCTCGTAAGCCCAATAAGCGGCGCCGAACTATTGATGGGCAAGATACTTTATCACGTGCTTCTCGTTGGACTCGTCAATATTGTGTCCATCCTATTCGTGGTAATTGTCTTTCTGGATGTTCAAATAGTAGGAAACCTAATGCTCGTATTCCTTATGTTATTCCTGTACGCGATAGCCTCTACTGGATTCGGTGTGCTAATCTCGGTCATCTCCAAGTCTCAGATCGAAGCAGCAGAGATCGCTATCTTTTCTCTCACCATTCAGGTTTGGCTATCCGGAATAGTGTATCCAATCAGATCGATGCCTCTACTCTTGAGACCTGTTGCGTATGCTCTCCCGCTTACCTATCTCGGTGACGGGCTTCGAGCGTTAATGATCCGAGGCTCTGACTTCGCCACTGTCCAAAATGACTTCATAGCAATCATCATCTACACGGTTGTCATGTATGCGCTCGCAGTACACTTCTTCAGCAAGAGAATAGATTAAGCTCATCCCACCATGACAAGCGTGGTCCCAACCGACCTCTTAGCAAGCTGTATACAGAGTATAACCCAAGTAGCCCTGTTTACATCTGTTCCTTTTGCAAATTCGTTCTTGTTAATCGGCAACTGTTCTCGACTATGTAAACTTGAAGCTGGCTGAATTATGTTGTACGTTCGCGGAGTGCCGCAAAAGAGCACAAAGCAGACTGAGCTCTTAAGACCCCAAAGCGATGGCACCCGTGTAACAAGGTGTTTCTTGAATATTTGGGGCCAAACGATATACTAGCAAATCAATTTCTGGTTAATTATGCCAAGTTCGGTAGTTATCTCAAACGCATGGATGCGATGATGCTAAGTCAAGATCGTTGGACACTTTTGCTAGGATTTTGCGATTCCCCAGGCTAGTAGTGCGCCATGGATCATGTTTGCTGCAATTGCGGCTAAGATTATGGCCATGAGTCTGCTTACGGCTTGCACTCCGTTATCTCCAATCAAGTTTGCAATTCTATCCGAGTAGTTGAGGATTAGGAAAACTCCAAAGGCTGCAATCATGCCTGCGGCTAAAACATTGATGAGGTTATCGGTGTTCGCGAGAACGATAAGCGTAGCCATCGTTCCTGGTCCCACTATCAGCGGAGTTGCAAGTGGAACTAAGGCTGCCTGTTTAGCGTTCAACTTTTTGGTTTCGACTCCTTGCAGCATGTTGGCTGCGATTATCATAACTAGAACTGCTCCCCCCATCTCGAAGCTCGAAACCGAAATCTGGAGTGCATTGATAATTAGCTGTCCAATTAGGGCGAAAGTAAGCACAAGAGCGATGACGAAGAGACTCGTAATGTGAACGATTCTATTTCGCTCAACCCTTGGCAATCCTTGAGTGCACAACAAGAAGGTGGGCAACGCGCTGAGCGGGTTAATTATCGCGAGCAGCTGAATTGATATTGTGACAATTTGCGGTATGTTCGGGATGCCTGCTCGAAAGCCGGTCGCTGCAGTTTGTGCCAAAACGAGTGCGATAAGGATGAGAACTATGACAACGGCCAGACGCCTAATAGCTATGTGACGTCTTGTAAGGAAAGATCGGTTCGTCAATGCTGATTACCTACTAGTTGGCGAAGTGGCTTTCACTGGAATGGTTGATTCCTCGCTAATAGTCTTGGGATCGCAGTTTTGTATTCGATTACGCGTGAATGCTTTCGCTATTGCTCTGGCGATTGCTATTCTCCGCCAATGTAAGACGAAGGTTTCAAAAAAAGGGAAAGAAGAAGGGCATTAGAACCCGTTTATGGTAAATTGGTGTTAACCGCACTGCTGTAGTAGATCGCATCGAAGTACATCATGAATGTAGCGTCTGCCTCAGCTCTCTCTAAGGCTCTAAAGCCGAGGAGCACTACGAAGCCCTTTCCTACGGGAACGACAGCCGCCGCAGCCTTCCCTGGCAGGATATTGTTTGGATCGTACAAGTAGCCGCTTAAGTAAGTAGTCGGGCTTGCATAAGTTGCGAGTTCCCTAGATGGGCCTGTTATTGTCATCGCGGAGCTCGATTCCCAGAATGCTGCGGTAGATCCGGTGCTATATCCGTATGTCCAAGGACTGGTGGCGTTCAGGCCAGATAGCTTTACGACCGTGCCTGGTGCATAGATCGAGCTTGTGTCAGCCCGGGTAACCCCCGGAAGGGCGGCGAATACGGCTGCGTGTCCACTTGATGGGTAAGTCGTAATTCCTCCGAGGTCCGAGGTGCAGAACGACGTGGATGAGTCTTCGCAGAGTACTGTGCCACCATTCTTCACGAAGTTAACCAGGTTCGCCACTCCATAGCTGTCTATGCTCAACTGTTCGCCATAGACAGGTGTCGGGTTGCCCCCTTGCGGTACTGGGACGCCCGGGTCATAGTTGGGGCATGTGTATGTTCCGTGGAACGTGTAGCCGGGAGGAACCCCTAAGTCGGGAGCGTGGTTTGTGATGTTTGTGCAACTGGTCTGATAGCCTGGGGGGTTCGGGCTGAGGTTACCGTTCGAAGTTGAGTTTGCGCTAGCACCCACTCCTGGAGGTATTATTATGATGTTGAAGGAGCCGATTGGTGCTCCTGTTCCGTTGACGTACCCTGTGTCGATCGAGAGCGGACTAAGTCTGGTATATGTGAACTCGTTCTCGGTCATGTTGATGTTGTTCTGTGGTCCATGATCGAGGACCCAACGCGTCCAGCCTTCGTCCATGGTTGAATTGTTGCTAGAACTATAGATGCCGGTTCCAGCGTAATCATAGAGGACACCGATTTTTGGCTGCGTCACCTTGTAGACTCTGACCGTCGGTTTGACTGCGAGTGGGTAGATTGGGACATTGAATTCTTTCCCGATCGCGTCAATCTGGGTCGTTAGCCCAGCTGCCATTGGAACGATCAATGTTCCTGGTTCGAATGATAGCGAGGGCGACTGCTGTGTGAAGCCACTTTGGGCCTCGTAGAGCGTGATGCCATCTTCGAGAAGCCTATTCATCACGGTTAATGCATTGTTCATGTTGTGATTGAATGCGTAGCCGTAATCGTTTTCCCCAGTTAGCGATGCCACGATTCCTCCAGCTGGGGGCTCAACGCCGGAGACCAAGTACATAGGGACTTTAAGCACCGATGGATCAGTGACATTGTATGTCTGGACGCCCATTACGAGCGGCTCCGTCCATCCAGTAATGTCGTAAGGCAGCGAAACTCCTCCATTCATTGGCTCGTCAGATGTTACGCCGTTGCCCAACGCGACCCCGTTCTCATCTTCTACGTTGGTGGGGTAGTCTTGCAGTTCGAGCAATGTCTTAGCGTAGCCGCGTAGCGGCTGGTTCATCCGCACGACATATGAACCGGCCAGAAAGCTTTGGCTTCCGCAAGTATTCTGGTTGATTGAACACGCGTTACTGACCGTGAATGTTGCGTTCACCTCATCAACCTCGACATCCTGCCGAATGAGTGTGTTCAACATCTTTGCTGCACGTCCAGGGTCCGGCGTTGTTGGTGGGATCACGAATGCGTATGGGGGGTAAGTTTCACCGTACTCTACGTTCTGATAGCCCGCCATATAGTATGACCACAGAAGTTCCTTGCCCAAACTGGCCGCGAATTCAAGATCTGACCAGGTCGCGCTTTCCTGGTAGTTGTTGTTGTCTTCCAACGTCCAAGAACAACCATTCCCAGGCGACCCATTACCCAGGCCCACGCCGGAGCCGACGCCTGACGGTTGTCCCATGAACGACGCGGCACACCACGGATATATGTAGTTCCATCGAACACCCGACTGTTCCCACGCAAACGGAACAGTGTCATCTCCTGGCGCCCCTGGAGGAAGATTGTACCAGCTGGTGGCGATCTCAAAGGTCATTCCTATTGCGTTGTGAAATGATGGCCAGGTGTCGCCATAGCCAGGAAACCACATGTCATAGGCGTAGCCTTCGTTAAAGCCTGGCAGGCCTGCCGTGACCGCTCCGGCCGCAATGTGTTCACCTAACTCGTTCCAACCAGCCCGTATGACGGGGCTTACGTTAGGATTTACATTATCTGGGTTGGGCGGCGTGTAAAGTCTTCCAAAGCCGTCGTCTTCGTGGTGGTCCTCGAAAATTTGAGGGTGCCAGACCTCGAATGCGTTAAACTCATTGTTCTGGTTCTCAATCAAGTTCGCCTTGAACCAATCGCGGTTGTTATCGTGACTTACATATTTGCTCCAATAAGCCGGCTCCGTGGCGTAATAGACCTCACTCCCCGGGCCGAAGGCACAGTAGGGCTGAGTGGAGCAAGTAAGATTGCCCATATTACTCCACTGATAGTGCCAGGCAACCCACATGTCATGACCGTCCGGGTTCTGTGCAGGGTTGATGATGAAGATGACATTGTTGAGGACGTTCATCACGGCTGGATCGGTGGATGCAGACATTAGGTACAACATCTCCATTGCCGCCTCTGCACTGCCCGGTTCGTCGGAGTGCTGGGTAGCCTCGAACCAGACAACTGGAATAGTAGTCTGAATAAGCGCCTCTGCCTGAGACGGGCTAGTGTGTTCTGGGTCGCTCAATGCGTTCAACGCCGCCTTGTTTGTTTCCATTTTGGCCCAGTTAGCAGGCGATGTTACAACCCCGATTATCATCGGTCTACCGTAATCACTGTAACCAAACCGGTAAACCCTCACCCGAGATGACCCTCCAGTACTGTTTGCCACGGCCATAAAGTACTGGACAATTTGCGCCCAAGGAGTATAAGTGCCGTTAGCCGCAAGATCATAGCCCAAGACGCTTTTCGGCGTGGGAACACTACTGCTAAGACATGATAACGGGAACTGCAGCGAGGCAGGGTACTGGGCCGAAGAATTCTGGTTGCCCCAAGTTTGCGTATCATACGTTTGACAAGGGACAGATGCGGTATTGCCGAGTATACCCGCGTACAGTATTCCCACAATGATTAAGGCGATTATCCCGATTCCTGCTACAACCCGAAATCTACGGCTAAATCTCATCTACTTTTCGCCTAGAAGTGGCCTTTCTTCGTTTCACCTAAAGGTGAGACGTTCACATTGTCGCACAATGTATCACGACACTCTCGGCGGGTTAAGGTTAACGAAAATCCCTTTGACGGAATAAGAATCCCAAAACGCTGATAACGGATGGTGCACCGAACTTCGATCAAGCAAACATTCCACCAAGGGATTTGTTACATAGAAAACCGTAATTGAGAACGTCAAGCTGTCGGTTGGACTTCCGCGTAACAAAAACGTATTCACTGCGGCTTGCACTGCAATAGTGGTACGCGACCCGTATTGCAAAGATCGTACATCATTCCAATAGAACAGGTTTGGCTCGCGAAAAGAAAGACCGCGGGTAAGGCTTCAGAATCAATGAGAACGCCATTGAGGCGCTTCGAAGAAGCCCGCTACGAGACTCTAAGCCTAAACGCGCTCGTGAACCGCTGCTAGTAAATCACGCACAGTTTGGAAGATATATGAAGCGCATGGATGGCGTGACATCGACTCGGCAGACATTCAGTGATTCCGACAAAACATCTGCGAAATCCTAAGCCAACTAAAAAGCCATGCTTAGACCGTTAGCAGCTTTCCTTTGAGAACGGTCACGCCGTCGAGTTGGATGTGTGGGTTCTTGAAGACGAGATCAATGTGAGTTGGGGCGCTGTTCTTTCCTCCAAGCCTCGTGTTATCTCCCAACGCTACGTGCGCCGTCCCTAACTTTCCTTCGTCTTCGATTATTGAGCCCCGAATATGCGCAAGCGGGTTCAGTCCAATCCCTAACTCGCCGACGCGAAGTGAGGCAGGGCTCTTAGCTTCTCGGATTATCCGGCTGAGCTCCCGCGCATCGTCTCCCCCACTGATCCGTCGGGCCACTCCATGTTCAATCCTGATCTTGATTGCTTGCTTCACAACGCCAGTTACCGAAGTGCTTCCGTCCACAACGAGCAGTCCAGCAGTGTCTTTCTCCACGGGAGCGATGTATGCCTCAATCTCAGGTACGCCGGTCACGTCTCCTGGCCGCGTGGCCATCCCACTAACCCCGTGGCCCCGTCTCCCTCGTACATTGAATTCTAGGTAGGTGCCTGCCGGATTTGTTACTCGAACATGAGTTGCGCGGGTTAATTCGAGTATTAGCTTGTTCATCACTTTTTCCTGTTTTGGAAAGTTAGCGAACATTGCGCTTGAAGACAGGACCGACATATTTGCCCCCGCCATTGATATGAACCTGGCACCCTTCCTACACGCCACCGTCCTAGCGTTGGTGTGGTAGAGGGTTCTGCTGGTTGGGCAAATAATGACGTCGGCGGCGAGCATTGCGGCGATAACCGGAGCGGGGGGCTCGTCTCCGGGAAGAGCCCGGGGTTTCATCGTCATCTTGTAGGCTTCCATACCCACCGCGCAAGCCGCAGCCATGATCGTATCGGCAACGGCAGGGTCCGTCGCTGAGTCAGTGATGATGAGGAGTTGTTCCCCAGGCTTTGCGTTGGCGCAGGTGCGGAGCAGGTTCATCGCTCCTTTGTAGGCTCTGGACACCATCAAGGACGCTTTAGCTAACTTATGGCATTGACTTCCGCGTAGCATGTCCTCTCACCCAACTCTGTTCCCCCTATGCACAGTTATTTGAGCACGGTAATGGCGTTATACGTTATTCTACACTGAATCCGTAGGTCGACAGCGAGTATTGCCCCGTTCAAATCGTGTGCATCGCTGAATCCACAGACATCACCTTAATGGAACAGTTCCACATGGCTCAGAAATGGGAAGATGAGATGCAGATAGTTCTCGGCGCGACTGGGAGCATAGGACATTGGGTGGTTGAGAAATTGCTTAGTCGAGAGGCCAAAGTTCGAGTTATGGTGCGTACGCCGGCGAAGTTGAAACAGTTTTCAAACATGGAGCGATTGGAGGTTCTACAAGGTGACGCGGCTAACATAGGTGATGTGAAGAAAGCGGTCACAGGCGCAGATGCAGTCTACTATTGCGTAAACGTGCCGTATCCAGACTGGAAGTTGCAAGCCCTACCCATGCTGCAGAACACCATCACTGCCGCTAGAGAAAACAAGGCAAAGATAGTGTTCCCCGGAAACGTGTATGTCTACGGACATGCCCAGTCCGACTTCGTGAGGGAAGATCACCCATTCGCGGCCCACACCCGAAAGGGCAAGATACGCATCCGAATGGAACAGATGCTCAATGACGCCTGGAAATCAGAAAAGATTCCTTACACCATCGTGCGTTTCCCGGACTTCTATGGCCCCTTTGTTGTCAACGAACTTTATGTGCCGATATTTCGGAATGCGCTGCAGGGTCGACCAATGACATGGTATGGGAGATTGGATGTCCCGATTGAGTTCGCGTACATCGAAGATGCGGCAGAAGCACTTGTGATGGCGGGCTTGGACAATGGCACGAGCGGAGAATCTTACAACGTGCCGGGGGCAGGGGTTACAACACCTCGACGGTGGTTGGAGCTAGTGGCTTTAGCTGCAGGAACAGAAGCGAAGATACGCACCGTTCCGAAATTCATGATTGCACTCGCTGGCATCTCCAATCCCCTAGTGCGGGAGTTCTACGAGATGCTTTACCTCAAACGGGAACACTTAATCCTTGACGGGACCAAGTTCAGGAACAAGTTTGGCAGAATACCCACTACCCCATATGAGGATGGAATCAAGAAGACACTTGACTGGTTCCGGATCAAATAGCAAATTGCGAACTTGCAAACATTGCAAGACGAATGTAACTTGACCCATTGAATCAAGTAGAAGCCGAACGAAATCAAATGGAGCCTCTATTCGCCTGATCAATAGAAGATCGTTTCGCACTGAAGTTGAGCTTGATTCTTTCGCATTCCATGCTTGACTTCGGGTTAACTCAATCCAGAGTTCGAATAATCTCAGTGAGAGAAAGTGTCTTGGCGAATCCTTTTCTTAAGACTTTAAGTTCGGGTTCTTGTAGTTCCGGGTCGTCTGTTGAGGTAATGTCACTACCGAAGACGACTTTGAATCCCCTTTCATAGGCTTGTCGCGCCGTCATTCCGCAGCAGAAGTTTGTCAATGTGCCGCAGATTATGACAGTATCTTTTCCCAGATTTCTTAGAATTGTTTCCAAAGGCGTATCAAAGAATGCTCCGTACGACGGCTTGTGCATAATGATCTCGTCCTCCAAAGGGCCGAGTTCCGCCCAGATGTGTCCATCCCTGAACCAAGCAGGATCTTGGGCAACATGATTGTACCGGTTGGGCATTAACATGCCACTCGCGGGTCGGTCCTTGTAATTATATGTCCCGGCAAAGGCGGTGAAGATTACCGGTATTCCCTTCCGCCTGCAAACGTTGATCAATGTTCTGATCTTGGGAACTTGCCGTGTTGACTCGGGAACCCAAAAAGGGGTCCAGCCAGGCTTGACAAACTCGTCCTGCATATCAATGACAAGCAGGGCAGACTTCGCGGACACGACTTTAAAAGGAGCAGCCCCTTCCTCGTACGCTCTCTTGGCCAGTTTCAGAACGTATTCTTCCGTGAACTCATGCATGAGATGCACCCAACTATATGGGACCGTCTTCTCATGACTCGGCTGTTAAGAATTCTCTTCGAAATTCAGTGAGCTGCACTACGGAGCGTTCCCCACGAAGTTTGTTAACGGCAAACCATCAGAATGTAACAACGAAACGACTTACTGCTCGATGGTCCTCTCACCCAGGAACTTCAGCAGGAACGTGTATCGGAGTTTTCAGTCGCTTTGGTTAAAGATGGTACGGTTGGGTTCTTGAAGATGATTGTGGCTGAGACATCAATATTAGCTCGATAATTTAGCACATTCTGCACAACTGGCACCCAATATGGCCAAGGTAACTTCGATTCAAAATGCCGAACACTACACGTGGGGAGATAACTGCCATGGATGGTTCCTCTTGAAAGACACGGGAGTCCACATAATCCAAGAACAGATGCCTCCAGGCACTCGGGAGAAGCAGCACATTCACAATCGCTCGCGCCAGTTCTTCTATGTCTTGCGAGGAGAGCTGACCTTGGTCGTTGGGGAAGAAATCCTGATAGTACAACCTGGAGAGGGCCTAGAAATTGGACCAAGGGTGGCCCATCAGGCACGCAACAATTCCAGGAACGATGTCGACTTCATCGTGATCTCATGCCCTCCAAGCCATGATGATCGAACGGACGTTGACTAGCTAGGAACGCCTACTCAGGCCACATTCTTTAGTTTGAACCGTGAATTGTAATTGACCAAATTGCATGGTATGAGACGTCAAGCGGTATTAGATTGGCTTCTTGAAGAGAACCAGCCGTCGGTTCGCTACTACGCTCTCACCGATCTCTTAGAGCGCCCGAGACAGGACGCCGAGGCAAGAGAAGCCTATTCTAACATACAGAAAAGAGGCTGGGCCTTCGACATCCTGCGGTCGCAAAAGAAGCAGGGAAATTGGCGGTCTGCCAAATCTCTTTACCAACCAAAATACACCGCCACAAACTGGATGTGCCTTATCCTCTCCGACCTGGGCTTAACGGTGCAAGACAAACGCGTCAGAAACGCGGCGGACCTATTCTTCAAGCAATGGCTTGCATTGCCATCAGCGGAGAACATATTCAACGACGAAGTATGCATCGTCGGAAACACGGCTCGGATGTTAACTCGTTTCGGCTTCGTCGATGATTTCAGGGTGAGAAAACTGTTTGACCGACTTGTTGAAGATCAAAAGGAGGACGGCGGCTGGCACTGCTTCGAATCATCTACCGGAACCCTAGACGGGTGGGAAGCTCTCGCAGCTTTCGCCGCACTTCCCAATTCGAAGCGAACAAGAAAAATCAGAAACTCCATCGAAAAGGGTGCAGAGTTTTATCTCAAGAGAGGCTTGATCCATGAAGGCCGTCAAAAGTACGCCCCCTGGTTTCGTTTCCACTATCCAAACCATTACTACTATGACACGCTCGTCGGCCTGGACGTTATCACGCGGCTAGGGTACGGAGACGATAGACGGCTCAGGCAGGCTCTACGTATTCTCACCAAGAAACGCCAACGAAACGGAACATGGCTACTTGACGCCGTACATCCCGACCTCGGTCCCGGAGCCAAGTACGCTCTCCGCAAGAAGGTAAGGCCCGTGGCTTTAGAGAAAGCTGGTGAACCCAGCAAATGGGTCACGTTGACGGCGCTTCGAGTCTTGAAGAGAGTGGAAGAGGCTAGCTAGAGACCTCCTCCTTACGGGCCCACGCGGAAGCCTAGAATGAATTTCAGGGTTTGCGAGTTTGGACGACGCAGAAGAGGTTACCATCGGGATCTTCTAGGACCACGAAATCTTCCCCGCCTTCGTAGGTCTGACGGTGCCGTGTAGCCCCTATCTTGAGCAGCCGTTCTACTTCACCCTCTTGGTCCTCAGTATAGAGGTCGAAGTGTAACCAGTTTCGCCCCATGAGTTTCTCTGAAACCGAAACCTGATTCAGCGACACATTCGTGTTTCTTCCGGCCGGATCGCCAAGAACGACCCACCCATCCTTAGCCGGCCGTCGCGGGCTATAGTGAAGCGCTTCCTGCCAAAACGCTAACATCTCGTCGAACATGATACAATCAATAACGACGGAACCAATCCTCAGATCGGATTCACGTTGCAATGCAGATCGTGAGTTTCCGAATGAATAGGCTTAGCAATCAAGCTTACCGTGGCGAAGGACCTAGCAGGAGAAAGGCCTTAAAGAGAGATTAAGCTCCGAAGCTCTCGACCGACTGGTGCCAAACCTCAATACGGAAGTTTCAGGGAAGGATTTCGCCTACGTTCTACTATTAGCCCTAGGGGTGATTGCAGCGTTATCGGTCGCAATCTTCTCTTTCGTAGCTACCGTGCAGCTCGGCGAGGCATTAGCAGTTGTGTTGTTCTTGGCAGTGGGCGGTCTGCTTATTGCGGGCTACATGGTTGGTTTGATCGTTCTTGGTTTGGCAATCGTGCCGCTTGTGCAATATGTCCGTAGGCTACGCGACCGACGTTTAGTAACAGAATCCGCGCAGGCGTAGAGGAGTATTCAAATATAATCACGTTTTGTACGAAGGTTGGCGCTTGAGGTCGTGCATGAGTTATGCCTGATGGTTGGTCCCCGCCGAAGAATGCGAAGATTTGGGGCCACCTGTTTAACGAGGTCGTGCGCGCCAACCACTGTATGATGTGCGCGGCTTGCGTCGCCTCGTGCCCAATCAACGTGCTCAACGTAAACGTGAATGAGGAACCAGTAATCAAGGGTCCGTGCGCGGCCTGTCAAGTCTGCTACTACAGCTGCCCTAGGCTCGAGCTGCCGTTAGATGAAATAGAGTACTACCTCCACGGACGCACACGGAAGCCGGAAGAGGAAGCTCTGGGCATCTACAGGAACATTTACTCCGCTAGGGCCTTGGATGACGAAATATGGCATGCAGGGCAAGACGGCGGAACCACCATAGCCCTAATGACGCATGCACTCCAAATTGGGTTGATCAACTGCTTCGCCACGTCAGACTTTACAAAATCCAATTCAGTCTTCGTCTTGGGAAGCGGGATGGCATTGAAAACCGTCCCTGTCGTAGGCGATACAGTCAGCGACATACTGCGCACCGCGGGCTCAAAGTATACTCACGGCGGCGTCCTTGGAGTACTCTCAGACGCTGCAGCATCTTACCCGGACGCACGAGTTGGCCTTGTGGCCCTACCATGTGAATTGCAGGGGCTGTGGAGAATGTACACATCGCTTCAAGCCACGGTCAAGTTTAGCGGTTCATGGATTCGAGGCGGGCGACCGGTACTGACAATCGGCCTATTCTGTTCGAAGGTCTATACCCACGACAAACTCGTAACCGAATTCATCCAGAAGCAACACGGTATTGACCCCTCCAAGATTACGAGGACCGTTATCAAACGAAACCGCTTCAAGGTTTACGTCGGCCCTGACTGCGTCCTCGATACTTCAACGAAAGAACTTGAACCATACATGAGTCACCCCTGCCACTACTGTATTGATTACGTAGCCGAACTCGCCGACATCTCAGTGGGCGCCGTCGGATCTGCGGATGGATGGACGACTGTAATAGTAAGGTCGGAACTTGGGCAGAAGCTGTATGATAGCGCCGTCAAAGCAAAAGCAATCGAGTCCGTGCCGATAGAGACCGTGAAACCAGGCCTCCCATTCGTCGTTAAGCTATGCAACAAGAAGAAACGGGAACGCAACGCATACTACATTCGGCGCGGGTTGCGCGAAGGGTTCCTACAGCATCGAAGAAACGAGCTGATACAGATCGCGCCCACCCCGCCCTCATAAGTAAGGTGACAACGTAGCTCTTGAGAAATTAGTGAGTTAGGCGAGTTTAGCGTTAGCCTGTGCGATTAGCTCCGCCGTTCCGGTTTCCTTGCAGAGTTCCAGCGGTAAGCCGGAAAGGCACAGCAATGCTGAGATTACGTTTGCTTCCTCATCAATTGTCTTTCTTATCTCTGATTCAACCTTCTTGAGCTCCGTCTCCGTTTGACGGAACGTGTGCCCTATGAAGATCTTTGGCGGAAAGCCGGAACCGACCTGCATGAATCTGCCGCCTATCAATAGGAACGGTATTTCCTTCTTCGGGTTATGCTTTCGAACAAGCTTCTCCTCCGTCTTCAGAAGCTTCTGCATGGGTTTGAATTCGCGGTCCTTTATTTCGCGTGCTACAAATTCTATGTGCGGGCTGTTGTAAGTCGCTTTGGTGAAGTCATAGGTTGGAAGGTTTAGGAATGGTTGGTCTCTCGCTGCGCTTATCGTTTGCTTTAACCCATCCCACTGTCCAAATTTTTGGAGGCTCCTGACTATAGCCCACCTCTCGGCAGCGCAATAAGGGCAATATTCGGCGCCCATGAAGAATACGAAGAGTTTCCCGCCGCGTCGACTCGTATCCTTAGAAACCTCGACGAACTTGCCGAGAACCTTAGGCTGCTTGCTCATTTCTTTAGCGCGCCGCCACGGCATACGGGGGGACATCATTTATCCCTACCTCTACATCTCAACAGAAACTAGCTAACTTTTGCTATACACAAAGCCGCGCAAAGGCATCAGGTAATCATCCCCCCAAAGACACGGATTCGGGAGCACACTGGCTTCGGGGGGCTGAAATAGTGAAAGTTAAGTGCAATAGAATTCCAGAACATTAACTCCAGAATCACAATAAGAAACCTTGCAGGCGGGAACGAATTCCGGATACCCTCAGGCAGGAGAAGGTCCCCGATACCAAGGTTTCTCGTGCAGGCGGCGTGATTGTTATCGCGTTGATCCGGTCCTTGCACAATCCTGGACGATCGACGTGCTCGCCCCCGCGCGAATTGGAAGGATGTTATGAAAATCGGTGACAGGCTTTAAACGAAACGTGAAACCAAATAAGAGGTGACTAATTTTGTCTACTCGAGAAGAGGATAGGGTCAAACGCGTGATGAGCAGCCCAGTCGTAACTATTGATTCGAAGGGAAACTTAGAGTCTGCGGCACAAATAATGGTCGAGCATGAGATAGGATCGGTCGTTGTGGTGGAAGGAAAAAGACCAGTCGGTATGATTACAGAGCGAGACATAACGAAACAGGTGATCAAAGGTGGCGGCGTGCTCAAGGAACCGGTAAAGAACCTTATGACGAAGAAAATCGTCACTGCCCCGCCAGACATGTCGATTCAGGAGGCGTTCGAATTAATGTTAATGAACAAAATTCGTCGCCTTCCCGTTTTAGAAAACAACAACCTAATCGGCATCGTGACCGAGAAAGACCTTATGCGCTGGGTCCTCCGAGTCTCGTATGAGCCAAACGTCCCTGAACACATTCGGATGATTCTGGACGCAAAGTAACGCCAAGCTAGTTTTGCGGTTGCATAGATTATGTCATTCGCGTGATGGAGCTCGATTGTCTCCTTGCCCGGTTTCAAAGTAAATCGCTCTCAAGGTGATAGGCTATGAAAGTAGCAATTTTCGGCTCAGGCTTGATGGGTTCGACGATTGCTATGGATTTGGTGAAATCGAAACAAGTGGACCAAGTAACGATCTACGATGTCGATCGGCGCAGGTTGAAGGATCTAACTAGCAGAGTGAGTTCATCAAAGCTCGAAGCGAAGGCTCATGACGTCCGCCGAAGTAACCAGACAGCTAATGTACTGAAGAAAGTTGACGTGGGAATCGGAGCACTGCCACATGGCCTGAGCGAATACGCGATTCACTCGACCATTAGTGCCCGTGTGAATTTTGTTGACTTGATCTTCGGCTGGCGATTTGGCCAGGCGGAGATCAACTCCGCATGTAAGAGAAGAGCGATCACAATCATACCGGCATGTGGTTTGGCGCCCGGTTTGACTAATATACTTGCAATGAAAGCTGCGGAACAGATGGACAGGGTGGATGAAGTCCACATAAAAGTGGGCGGCATCCCAGAGAAACCCAAACCTCCCCTCAACTACAGGATCGTCTTCTCATTCCAAGCGGTGTTAGAGGAATATCTCCGCAAAGCTAGAATCATAAGGAATAGGAGAACAGTCGACGTACAGGCTCTCTCCGGCCTTGAAATGATTAACTTCCCGCCCGTAGGTCGATGCGAGTGTTTCTATACCGACGGTCTCTCAACGTTAGTTCGGACAATTCGGAAAGTCCGCGAAATGGACGAAAAGACGATACGGTGGCCGGGCCACGCGGAACAGATTCGAACACTGATTGATTGCGGTTTGCTTGATACGAAACCAGTTACTTACCATAACCAGGCGATTTCACCGCGGGACTTTGTCTCCGCCACATTGTCGGAGAAACTGGCGTTGGGGAGAGAAAGGGATCTTACACTCCTCAGGGTTGAAGTGTCGGGCAAAAGGAATGGAGAGACTACGCGGTATCGATACCAAATGGTGGACCATTATGACAGCCGGCACCACGTGACGTCCATGGCCAGAACCACGGCTTTTCCCTGCTCGATAGCGGCACAGATGTTAGCCTCCGAAAGGATTCAACAGAAAGGCCTAGTTCCACCAGAGATCGCTTTCAGAGCCGATCTGCGTGATGAGTTACTAGGTTATGTTGAAGAGAGAGGCATGAATATTGACTCGAGACACACTTGACGACACCTGCCTAACCTTGCGTTAGACTATTTCTCGGTCGTAAGTTCATAATCAGTAATGGTAACTGTTAGTCCCACTTATATCAAAAATTTGCTTTTCCTAATTCATCTAGAGGGAGTGTCTGCGTAATGGAGAGTGACTCGTTCGAAGTCCATAGTGTCAACGATGTTATGACACGATGGGTCGTAACCATCACTCCATCAGACTCGCTCCTGAAAGCAAGAGACGTGATGAATCAAAATCACGTATCGCAACTCGTGGTGGCCGACCAACGCAGCCGGCCAATAGGCCTCATATCAAAACGTGACTTAGCGCGATTTCTTTTAGAGGACATGACATCGCGCGGGGCAGACGAAATACCCGTCTCTGAAGCCTCATCCAAGTCTATCTTCACGATCAGACAAGATTTACCCGTGATAAATGCGGCTAGGCTATTCGACACGGATAACCTCGATTACGCCGTCGTGACGAACGATAACCCCCTAATGGGAATAGTAACGGAAACCGATCTTTCGCACTATTTCTCACAGAAATTCCATGGCCGATTCAAAGTGAACGACTTTATGGAGAGCGATTTCATCTTTGCAAAAAGTACCTACCCTGTCGTTCATGTAGCGCACGCAATCGTTCTTCGACAACGAGGTATCCCGGTCATCGATGAAGAACTCGTCGGCATAGTGACACTGTCGGACATCCTCTCGATCAAGGGAAAATTCCCGTTGACTCAGGATGAAACTGTGAAGGTCAAAAGCGGAGAATACGCCGCGCTCATAACCACAAAGGAGGTTATGACACTGAATCCTACTACGACGGATGAGAACACAGACTTGGCTCAGGCCGCGCAGATAATGACCACCAAGGGCGTAAGCACCCTACCGGTAATCGACGGCGAATCCGACGTCGTTGGTATGCTTACAAAACATGATGTAGTCAAGGCGCTTGGCCAAGTTAGCGGCCACTTGATCGTTGAAGCGAAGAGCAATCGGGCCGCTTAATCACCGTAAGAGAATCTAACGCATGGACCTTGCTAACTTCATAGTCACGGTGATCGTCGTTACGGCATCCGGCGCGTTAGCTCCCGGGCCACTCTTTTTCGGGTTACTGGTGCACGGATCTAGAGAAGGCGCGCGGGCCGGTTTCACATGCGCGGTTGGGCATATGCTGGTCGAACTGCCACTAGTCCTCGCTCTCGCACTCGGCCTCCTCGCCGCCGCAAGCCAACCAACCGTAAAATCAGTAATCGGGGCAGTCGGCGGGATCGGATTGATTTACTTCGGAACCCTGCAAATTTACAATACGATCAAGAACAAGATGGAATTCGGAGACGCAACGAAAATTGGCAGCTTACCCACGAGCTCGCTTATCCTCGGCCTCGCATTAACCGCCTTCAATCCGTACTTTATCCTTTGGTGGTTAACGATAGGTTCTGTTCTAATTGTCCAAGCTTTAGCCTTCGCCGCGATCACCGGGGTAATCATAATGTACGTAGCTCACGTGTGGATGGACTACGCGTACCTAACAGCAATTGCTCACCTTGGAAAGAGAGGCAGAAAATTGATTGGTTCACGCTACTACAAACTCGTCCTGATCGCATTCGGCCTGATTTTGATCTATTACGGCTCAACCTTCATCCTAAACATCCTTTGATGCGCATCGGGCGCCGCAATTTCTTCTAGGCGCTAGGAGAAAAGAGATCCATTTGCTATCTGCTCCGCAGAACTCCAACCCTTCTGATCGGCTTCCTGCCGATAGAGTTCTTGATTCTCGTGAAACTTCCTTTACGGAGCGCGAGAAGCAGGACAGTGGCGGGGCCAGCTGATTCTTCCAACTTGATAGGCGGGGGAACCGTAGGTTCGAAAGCCAACCCTGAGTCCTTCGCTATCACATTAGCTTCGTACAGTACCCCCTTTGAACCTACGGGAATGAGCTCATGTACGAACGATCTCCTCCGAATCTTGACCACATCGAGCGTATCGGCGATTCGTCGACTCGCCTCAGCCCAAACCACGTCTTGCCCGACATGCAAGTCTCCGACCGCAACAACCTCGTCTCCTTCCTCACACCGACCAATCTTGATCGTAGAGTTTGAGACGAGTCCGACAGCGGTTATTCCAACCCCGGTTTGTTTAACTTTGAAATTCTTTTCCGTGCTGCAGACTATTCGAATGTTCCTAAGGTGAGCGTGTCTAACCTCCTGCCTAATCCCTTCCATTACCGATTCGCCGGTGGGTTTGGGCTCCACAGAGAATGTCCCCGAAATGGCAACGGGGTCGGCGCCAATTGCTAGGATCTCCATTAGGGCAACCCTGGCCGTCAGTTTTCCAACCAACCTAGCATCAGCTTTCACCGAGTCTTGCGGTTTTGAACCAATGGCTCCGGCAGCATCGCAACTGATCGCGATCGACCTATCACGGTCAACCGCTAAGAGGAGTATATCCCGTGAAGTCGCGACTCGTCTACCTGGCCGAGAATGATCTTTCAGGTGACAACCTCCATCTGAGAGTAAGGTATGCAGCTGTCGCGACTACTCCATTCACGGTAGCGGCGACGAAGAGAAACGGCGTGAAACTCAATGCGCCACCAAAGCCAAGGACTGGAATAGCTAATACAACCAACCCCGTGTTGATCACGATACCAGCCGCAACGGCAGGAATCACATTCCATCTCCGGTTAATGGCCCCGACTGCCGCACCAGCAAACGCCAGTCCAACCGCTATCGGAAAGTGCAGAATTCCGAGTGGAAAGCCACTCACAACAGCCGTTGCCAAATGCCCGAAACCAAAAACGCAGAAACCCTCCACTGGACCGAAATACAACGCGGCAAAGAACCCCGGCGCCGAATCAAAGGCGACGGACGGAACCGGACTAGGCAAGTGAATAAACGACCCCACAACGGACAAGGCGGCGAATACGGCTATACGAACGACATGAAGAGTTCGCGGAACGGTTTTCCGATGAGGTTCGTTATTCGGTTGCATGTTCAAACTCTCCTGCGGTAGCCAGCCTTCCTTGCTGCCGCTAATTCCCCCGGAGTGTTGACATTGAAACCCACATCTGCGTGGTCGACGATCAACTCTACCTGTTCTAAGGTTCCTTCTCCAATGCGGATGCCGTCGATGACGTTGATTCCGACGGGCACTAGCTTCTGACCATGAACGTCGAAAATGTAGCTGGGTTTTGTGCCAAGCTTTTCGTAGAGCTCGGCCGGCGCCATTACCGCGAGTGCTGGTTTTTGCGCACTTCGGTATTTCTGGAACGCCTCTTCGATAAGATCGACAGTCACGAATGGAAGGTCCGATGAAATAACTAGTACGTCCCCGAGGCGGAGGCGCCGAACAGCGAATCGCATATCTTCTTCAAAACCACTGCCCGGTGTGATGATGATCTCGGCTCCTAGCTTGTTGGCCTCGATAGTTGTTGCGGGTGTGCGGTGGCTTGAGGCGACCACTATTCGGTCTATTGACTTCGAACGTCTAAGAACCGCAATTACGCACTCTAGCATTGACCTTCCTGAAACCTGAAGAAGCGGTTTCTCTATGTCGCCTCCCATTCGGCTGCCTCGTCCGCCAGCCATTACTAAGGCGGTCAGGCCCACTTCAAAGACACCAACACGAGTAGAAGAGATACGGATCGTGCAATTTCGTTAGTGGCTCCCAATACATCTCCGGTCAATCCGCCGAAATGTCGGTTAGATACTCTAACCATGACCAGAGCCGTCACGACAGCACCAACAACAGCAACCAATCCAACATATCTCAAAACCAAGTACGATACAACCAGAATGATCAGGCACGAGATGATGAGGCTTGACGCTCGTCGGCGGTGCATGGCATTAACGAAAATTGTGTTCATACCGTTGTGAGCTGATTTACCGGCCGCCGTCGCTAGGACCATCCCGAACATGGCACACGCTTCGCAGGCCGAAAGCGCAGGGACGACGAATGCCGAAGGTAGAGCCGCTATGGCAGTAATAGTCACAAGTAGAACCACTGCACCCAACGCGAAACCACCTGCTCCCGTTGTTGGATCCCGCATGACTCTGAGTTTTCCGCTCCTTGAGCCGTGAAACATTACCCCGTCGCCAAAGTCAAGCAAGCCGTCCATGTGTTGGGCACCGTTGATCAGTAGAAGTAGGCCCATTCCAATTACCGCCGATACCATCTGAGGTAAGATTAGCTCAAGCAACCACACCCCAATGCCCACGATGAGCCCGACTATCGCGCCGATTATCGGAAAGAGCGGCATGAAAGACGCGGCTTGACTGATTCCATCGGCATCCATTCCGACTGGAAAGATCGTTAGGAAGGCAACCGAGTTTTTCAAGCCGCTTATGATTTTCAAGGCGGGTTCATCTTGCACTCTGTCGTAGAGCTTCAGAGTACATATTCGATGAGCATCCCGCTATCAGCCCTCCCACGGCATCGTTCGTTATCGGACCTAATTTGGCAAGTATGCCTGGCTTATTCTGGTCGAACCGAATGAATTCGAAGATCCCCTTGGCGCCCGCAATGTAATTCGCGATCGTCATACCAAGCAGCTCGTCTGTAACAAGGCCAGGCCGGCCCATGAATCTCTCCTGCGAAAGGTTCGGTATCAGTCCGGCTTTCGCGTCTTCCTCGGCCCTGTAGCACGCGACCACTAGCGTGGAAACATTGACATCGAATAGGGCCTCGCGAAATTGTGATAGAATCATCTGTGTTGCCTTCTCCCTATCCGGAACACCGGGGTGCGGAACAAAAAGCTCCAGCGCCGCATCTACCATGTCCTTCAACGTGACTCCTCTCTTCTCCAAATAACCCAGCAGAGGCGGGTTACCGATCATGCTGCCGCTAACCGACATTCAATTGCACCAGGCAATGCTTTATCGTTATGGATGGATTAACCAACCAGGGACCCCTCGTGCTTCAAAACCTGAGATTCACTTCGAGACAAGTCGCTTTGATTTCTACATTTATCGCTATTGGTGCCGTGGTCAGGGTGGGCTTCGATCAGGTAGGCGATATGGTTCCGGGGACCGCATTCGCTGTGATCATTAAGTTTGGTTTGACCGAAACCCTAACTTTCGTGAGCGGATTTGTATATGGACCGGTTGCCGGTTTCGTTGCGGGATTTCTGATCATCTTGCTGTCGGACATCGCGAGCCCCTTCGGCGCGGGAGCATGGACGCCGTTCATTGCGTCCATAATTGGACTGCTGGGGATCTGCGCCGGTATCATCGGACGAGTTCATTCGCGCCCGACCTTGTTAATGATGATCGTCTCCGCCATTGGACTGACGCTTCTGAGCGAGTCCCTTCAAAACCTGTATTCCTCAGTAGCCTTTAGCGCCCCATTAGCAGCGACGATGATCCTCGGCCTACCCAGCCTCGCTGCAGCTTTAGTGAACAATGCCGTTCTCTTTCCCACGGTTGGGAAAAAAGCGCTTGAATTCGTTCAAGAACATCACCTCAACGAAGCCGAAAATAAGCTAACAATAAGAGACAGGTAACTCGTCCGCGTCATCGCATTCTCTCTAGCTTGAACGGCAACTCATAAAAGCCATCGTGCCCTCGTTCAACCGAGAGGCGGAAAACTATGAGCAGCCTTAACCTCGCGGACTTCGCGTATGAGAGCGCCGCCGACGAATTTACTGATTACATAGTTTACAAGAAGCTGTCGGGCTTAGGGTTTGAGAAACGTCACCGATTCAGCGGCACCCTGAAAAAAATGTCTGCCATGGAATATGGGCATTACCGCTTTTGGATGAAATATTGTCCTAATCAGAAGATTAAGATCAGCAATCTCAAGGTCTACTTGATCATATTCCTACGTCTAGCGTTAGGCGTCACGTTTGCCGTAAAATTCCTTGAAAGAAACGAGATGAGCACGATAAAGAAGTACAAGGACGTGGCGCGCAAGATCCCTCAAAAAGACCAGGCACAATTCAAAAGAATTATCGCCGATGAAGTGGGGCACGAGAACGAGTTTGTAAAACAGTTTGATGAACCGCACATACGATACATCTCATTCATTGTATTAGGTCTAGCCGACGCGCTAGTGGAGATAGCGGGAATCCATGCGGGGTCTCTTGGAATCTACGACAAGACCGAGTTGGCGGGCTTGGCTGGAATAATAGCAGGCGCAGCCGCGTCTATTGCCATGGCGTCAGCCGCATATGCGCAAGCGAAAACCGGATTCAAGGGTTCGGCAACACTCTCAGCCATCTATACTGGCATTTCGTATTTCTTTACCGCCTTGATTCTGGCTACACCTTACTTTCTGACAAACGTAATGATCTACGCGCTGACGGCGTCTTTGATCTTCGCGGTCTTGCTTACCGCTTTCATAAGCTTCTACGGATCGGTAATATCAGGAGGCGCGTTCTGGAAAGATTTCATCGAGATCACGAGCATCGTCTTCGGTGCGACAGTTGCGCTTTATCTGATTGGAATCGCGATTGGGTACTTGACGGGGATAACCAAGTTAGGCGTCTAATGGAATAAAACTGATAAGGAGAAGGCCGCATATTGTTGGATGCGGCTTAGCCCGTGTGGTCCGTTTGACGCATAAACCACAACGTATAGAGGAATTTCGGCCGGCGTTGGCCGACTAACCCCCCTCTTTTCTTATCCTTCTCAGACTTCCTCCTTGATGAGGTCGGCCCAGACCTTTGCCGGCCTCCAATTGTAAACAATCGTCTTCAGCCTAGTCATCTCCTCAATACTGTACCCGATCCCTTCCCTCCCCATACCCGAATCTTTGTTACCGCCGAAGGGGTAGTAACCGACTCCATGGCGGGGGGCGGCGTTGATCGTGACTTCACCCTCCTCCAAACGCTTCGCCACCTTCCTTGCGAGGTTGATATTGTCCGTGAAGACGCATGAGTCTAGTCCGAAGTGGGATTTGTTAGCTAGCTCAATCGCCTCATCAGCATCTTTCACATACGCAATGGGTATGACCGGCCCGAATGTTTCTTCCCACATGACTCTCGAGTCCATCGGCACTTTATCCAAGACGGTGGGTTCGTAGAAGTTCCCCTCATATTTTCCTCCGACAAGTAGCTTTGCGCCTCTCTTTACTGCGTCTGTAACTAATTCGTGAACTCGTTCAACGGCGCTGTGATCTATTAGGGGCCCCAACTTGACGGATGAATCACGTGGGTCTCCCATCTTGTATGTAGCAACCTCAGCCAGTACCTTCTTCAGGAATAAATCGGCGACATTAGCTTCTACGAACACACGTGAAACAGCATCACACCTCTGGCCGCTGTAACTTATCGAACCCTTCACGGTTTCGGTAGCCGCCAAGTCGAGGTTAGCATCCTTCAGAATAATGGCGCAACCTTTTCCGCCAAGCTCCATGTGCAGCTTCTTGAGCCCAGCGACTCTGGCGAGGGTTCTGCCGACTTCCGTGCTGCCCGTGAAAGTGAGCATGCTGATCTTCTCTTGTGCTGCAAGGTGCTCGCCGATCAGTCCCCGACCGGTTATCACATTTAGACACGGCGCCGGGATACCTGATAACTCCAGTAATCTTGCGAACATTAGGAACGAGAGTGGGTCTTTACTGGAGGTTTTGACGACGACCGAATTTCCCGCGAGTAACGCCGGAATGACTTTCGTGGCCGTTATGTAGAGGGGATAATTGAAGGGGGAAATTGCCAGTACGACGCCCAACGGTTCCCGTAGGACATCAGCATCGGTCCCTATGGTCTCATCCGACCAGTCTCCGGGAATATGTTCTCCCCGAATCTTACCGTACTCCTCAGGAGTCAGCTTCAACCGTTCGGCGGTTGCTTTGACTTCACCGTGAGCGTTCGAATGTGGTTTACCGGCCTCTAAAGCGAGTACGGAAATGAATGGTTCTGCGTTCTGCAGCAAGAGTTCGCGCGTGCGTTGAAAGATCTCAATCTTCTTCACAGCCGGAATAACTCTGATGGAATTTCGACTAGAGTACGCCGACTCAACCGCCCGCTCAGCCTCAGACGTTGAGCAGCTGGGAACAGTAGCCACTAACGCCCCATCAATGGGGCTTCTAACCTCGATTCTCTCCGATTTCCCGTACCAAGAGCCGCCGAGCAACATTTTGAAGCTCCAAGGCCCGGCGTCGGATAACTCGTAAATGGGTTCGAAGAGGTCCGGCAAGGGGCGGTTCTGCACATTTGCTTTCGACGACATTTCTCCATCCTTAACCATCCCCAACGCCTTCCGCTTCTATAAATCGACCCCCCGGGGTGTTAAGCATCCTGCTCCTTCCCCATACCGCTCATTGATTTCTGGTCTGCGCTAGTTGGAAGTCGGACTAAACAGTTAAGAACTCGTCAAGGGCGAGACCTCACGGTTTCACAGGAAATCGATTCAAGATGGCCCTACAAGAAATTCTACCAACCAATACCATCATCTTCCCGGAAAATCGCCCCAACCTAACGAAACTGGCCGAAATACATAGAGAAAGCATGGAGAAGCCTGATTCGTTCTGGCGAACGGCCGCCGACGAACTCTTCTGGTATGAGAGGAATGGCCCAGCATTCGAGGAGATGGCGCAGCCTCCTTACGGCAGATGGTTTCCGAAATGGACGAGTAACATTACCTACAATGCATTGGATCGGCATGTCAAATCTTCGAAGAAGGACAAGGTTGCGTATTACTGGGAGGGAGAGAACGGCGACAAACGAACGCTAACGTACAATGAATTATACGAAGAAGTGAACAAGTTTGCTTCCGCCCTTAAGAAGCTGGGAGTCAAGAAAGGCGATAGAGTCACAATTTACCTTCCTATGATCCCAGAACTTCCAATCAGCATGCTCGCGACCGTTAGGCTCGGAGCAATTCACTCCGTAATATTCGCCGGATTTACGGCTCAATCCGTTGCGAACAGGATTACCGACTCGAAATCAAAAGTAGTGATAACTGCCGATGGAACATTCAGAAAGGGAAAGACGCTAGACCTCAAACTCATTGTTGATGACGCATTAAAGCAGACAGCGGGAGTCGAAAAAGTCGTCGTTGTGAAGCGCGCCAACAATCAAGTCAAAATGGAGAAAGGACGAGACCTCTGGTACCAAGAACTCCTATCCACAAGCGAAAAATACGCCGAGCCCGAACCGGTAGAAGGCATACACCCCAGCTTCATTCTGTATACATCCGGAACAACTGGAAAGCCGAAGGGAACAACCCACAGCAATGGGGGATACATGACATGGGCCTCTTACACGATGAAGGCCGTCTTCGATGTTAACGACTCTGATATTTACTGGTGCACCGCCGACATAGGATGGATAACTGGACACACGTACATTGTCTACGGGCCTTTGATAAGAGGGGTAACATCCTTGATGTACGAAGGCGCTCCTGATTTTCCTCAAGCCGACCGATGGTGGGACTTGGTTGAGAAGTACAAAGTCACAATCATCTATACGAGCCCAACCGCGATTAGAATGCACATGAAATTCGGAGAACAATGGGCACAGAAACACAACCTAACGTCATTGAGGCTGTTGGGCAGTGTTGGTGAACCGATTAACCCCGAAGCATGGTTCTGGTACTTCAAGTACATCGGGAGGGAGCGCATACCGATAGTTGACACGTGGTGGCAGACGGAGACCGGCGGGATCCTCATAAGCCCACAGCCAGGCATAGTCCCCATACCCCTCAAGCCGGGCTCGGCAACCTTCCCTATAGCAGGAGTTGATGCAGACGTCTTCAGCGAAAACGGTTCTCCGGCGAAAGCCGGCGAGAAGGGTTACATAGTAATTAAACGGCCTTGGCCAGGCGAATTCATGACCTTGTGGAACGACCATGATAAGTTCAAGCAGGTCTACTTCACAAGGTTCCCAGGAATCTACTACCCAGGCGACTACGCTATGAGAGATCGAGACGGCTACTTCTGGCTTCTGGGGCGAGCGGATGAAGTGCTGAAAGTGGCAGGCCACAGAATAGGAACAATCGAACTTGAAGATAGTTTGATCTCACACCCCGCCGTGGCGGAATCCGCGGTCATCGGAAAATCCGATCCCATCAAGATGGAAGTACCAGTGGCATTTGTTGTACTCAAGCCCGGATACGAACCCAGCCCGGCACTCAAGAAGGAGCTCTCAAATCACGTTCGAACCACGATCGGCCCAATTGCAGTGCCCGAGGCAATATACTTCGTAAGCAAACTGCCCAAGACTCGAAGCGCAAAGATAATGCGACGTGTAATGAAAGCTGTCGTCGAGGGCCGGACCGTCGGAGATGTAACCACGATTGAAGACGAAACAAGCGTCGATGAGATGAAGAACGCTTTCGCCGGGTTACAGGCTGAGATGAAAAGTTAACTCGGGATGAAACGTTGGGTGAGCTAAAGTGAGCGAGAAAACATCCTTGTTAGCAAATCCTGCGCCGCTCGGTTTGATGGGTTTCGGCATGACGACGATTCTGCTGAACCTCGTCAACATGGGACTATTCGGAATAAGCAGCATAATTGTTGCAATGGGCATATTCTACGGCGGCCTCGCGCAGATCATAGCCGGCGTAATGGAATTCCGTAAAGGAAACACTTTCGGCACACTAGCTTTCACATCATACGGCCTTTTCTGGCTAAGTCTAGTCTTCATAATCATCTCCTCCGTGGAACGCCCTGCGGTCTCGCCGGACAACGCAGCGTGGGCCGCGTACCTCTTCATCTGGGGCCTCTTCACGTTGGGGATGTTCTTTGGAACTCTAAGAACGAATAGAGTCCTTCAGACAGTGTTCTTATCGCTGGCAATACTATTCTTCATGCTCACCGCCGCCCACTTCATCCCACAGCTCCAGCTAATCGCCGGGATAGAAGGAGTCTTCTGCGGCTTCAGCGCATTCTACCTCTCGCTGGCTGAAGTACTAAACGAAGCCAATAACCGCGTCGTGCTTCCAGTTGGCCCCGTGAAGGCCACCAAATGAGGGCGTCAGCTGCAGGCTGCGTATCTTAACCGAGTCTCAGAATGTCAGTAGACCCCAGTTTCGCTTCGCCGTTTCTCGTAACATCAATTGCGTGCCACTTGCTGTTATGAGGTTGACCCCGGAGGGCTCTAACCCGAAGAAGGTTCTTCACCTCGCCCTCTAGTTCGGCCACTCTGAGGTCGATGATACCGTCGCACACGCTTTCCATTCGTTTGTAAAGCCAGTCGCTGTGAATCCCCCGGGTAATGCCTTGAAGCGTGACAAGGTTGCCGCGCCTATGTTCCTCTGGCCTAATTCTGCTCTCGAAGAACTCTACAAATGACTTCTCGTCGCCGAATCGAAGGATCGGCGAACAGGATTCCGAGATTGCTACCGACCCCGGCGGCCAGAACTCCACGATATCGCTCGCGACATGTGGGCCGGTCTTTGAGGTCTTGAGCCATTCAACGCTGAGATCAGCGACCTTGAGAGATTGCACGCGTATGCGTCCCTCCACTCGCTCAAACATTGCCCGCTGAGTCGTGCCGGTCTCAAGTCTGCCTCCAGTCAGACTGGCCGAGTACCAATCCTCGATCGCCAGCAACCCACTCTTCTCTGCCTCTGCAACGTCGAGGCCGAGTTTAGACATTGCAAGAGCCACTTCGGAAGGCGTCATCGTGAAGGCAAGAAACGCCACGTGACGGGCTTCCATCAGGCAACGTACTGCAACCGTCACGGCCACCGAAACCCATTGCGAGTCGGGGTCAAACTCTATCAGGAGTATGGTTCCAGGGCACAATCCGTCCGGAATCAAATCGATCAGGATGGGAACGCGGAGTGTTTCGGACAACTGGCGCCACTCGAATACAGGGTTGAGGGATAACAATATCCTAGTAACTCAAAAAGCCATTCAGGGTATGCTTGGCCTCATACACTTACCGAGCGCAGTTTCCAATCATCTGCCAAATTGCTGTTGCTGGGATCAAATGAGGCAATTAGGTCATGAAGAGTGCCCAGCTATCTTACTTTGCCAAAAAGAGTAGGCAGCGGAGGATGGGTGCAATCAGAAATTCCATTCCCCGCCGATACGCCTAGCCACCCCAAGGGTGCATGTACACTATTCCCACAGGGAGGGTGGTAGAGGTCCCGTAGTCGCCAGAATCAACCCAAGCTGCAAGGAATTCATTTGCGGTCGCCATGCTCGGTGCATCCCAAAGAACGACCATGTCATAGAGGCCCCAAGTCACAAAGGAAACAATCTCGTGAATCTTCATGCCCTCGCAACGTGTCTTGCCCTTGTACATGCGTTTGAGTTTCTCGTCTAAATGGATGTGGAACTCGAAGAAGTCTTTCGGACCCTTGCCGGGCGCGAACTTCACAAGTTGAACAAAGAACTGTCGCTCGGGAAGCAAAAGCCCCTCCTTTAAAGTTCTATATTTGAACGGACCGCGGTCCTTCTTCTTACCCTCCTTCTTATCGAAAGACCAATGTCGTATGTCTAATTCTCCATCATATTCATCGCCCAAATTTCAGTCACCTCACCATTAATGCAAATATGCAGAGAATTTATGACTTGCCATGCGAGTACCGGAAAACACAAAAAAATGTAAGTATCTGCTGTGTAGAGCTACGCCGGGTGCTAGTAACTTGCGCGGATTTTCAAGTTGACGACCTGCCAAATCTGCTGGGCAAGGCTCACTTCTGCAACAATTACTCAGACTGGGGCGGAAATGATGGAAATCTCGGCGGCAGACATCCGGTACGTCTGATGACTGACTTGTCGGCTTCTAGGTAGAAGAAGGGTGCCTATGTAGAAGTATATGCTAAACGTGCGTGATAAATAAAAGCCCACCTTCCTACGTGCTTTTCTTACTTCAGGTGTAGAATTTGCAGACTCTTACGAAGGAACAGCTGCTTGAGAAAGCCAAGAAACCGGCACTGGATGCGATGAAGCTCCACCCATTCTATCGTGGGAAGATGGAGATCGTTCCTAAGTGCTGCATACGTGATTTCAACGACTTTGCAATCTGGTATACGCCAGGCGTTGCCGAGCCATGTAAGGCCATAGCCAAGGACGAACGCCTTGTCTATGATTACACGAACAAATGGAACATGGTCGCCGTGGTTAGCGACGGAACCAGAGTCCTCGGCCTTGGAGATATTGGGCCGAAGGGCGGGCTTCCCGTCATGGAAGGGAAGTCGATTCTGTACAAATACCTAGGCGGCGTAGACGCCGTCCCAATCTGCCTGGGAACCAAAGACCCAGATGAAATCATAACTGCCGTAAAATGGCTTCAACCCTCATTCGGGGGAATTAACCTTGAGGACATTTCGCAACCCAAGTGTTTCCGCATTCTTGACACCCTGAGAGCGACGGCTGAGATCCCTGTATGGCATGATGACCAGCAGGGAACGGCGACAATCGTCCTTGGAGGGTTAATCAACGCTCTACGTGTGGTTGGCAAGAAGGCGCGGGATGTTACGGTCGCGTTGGTAGGTGCGGGCGCGTCCAATGTCGCGTGTAGTAGGTTGATGTTCGCATACGGAATCAGACCGGAGAATACGTTTGTCGTTGACACGAAAGGAATTCTGAATCGCGATAGGAAGGATATCGAAACAAGAAAGGCTGAGTTTGTCGACAAATGGCGACTCTGTCAAACAACCAACAGCGAACAACGTAAAGGCGGCATTCCTGAAGCGATGAAGGACGCTGACGTGTGCATAGCCCTCTCAAAACCCGGGCCGGACACCATCAAGAAAGAGTGGGTGTCCAAGATGAACAAAAACTCGATCATCTTTGCATGCGCCAACCCGATTCCGGAGATCTGGCCGTGGGAGGCTAAGGAGGCCGGCGCAAAGGTAATCGCTACGGGGCGTTCAGACTTTCCGAATCAGGTGAACAACTCATTGGGCTTTCCAGGCATCTTCCGCGGAACCCTTGACGTCAGAGCACGCACAATCACCGATGAGATGTGCATAGCCGCCTCCAACGAACTGGCTGATTGCGCACAGGAGAAAGGCCTCAGCGAAGATTACATTGCACCGACAATGGACGAATGGGAAGTGTTCCCAAGAGAAGCCACCGCAGTCGGACTTAAAGCACAGGAGGTAGGCGTCGCCGGCTTGAAACTAACAAGAACCCAACTGCTTGAGACTGCGACCTCGATCATCAAGAGGTCGAGAGACATGACACAGAATTCCATGAAACTAGGCTTCATTCCGAAGGCGCCGGATTAAAGGAGGAAAGAAAGATGAAGAAAGATCAACCACGCAAAGAATATGATTTAGTCATCGTAGGCGGCGGACCCGCAGGACTCACGGCTGCCGCATACGCAATCCGAAAACGAATAGAAACAATGCTTGTAAGCGAAGACTTGGGCGGAAAGACAAATTACAAGTTCTCACTTCCAGGCGTGGAGACACACCCCATTATTGATGGCGAAGAACTTGTCAGTAAATTCAAGAGCCAACTCCAATACCTGGACTTTGCACGCCACTTGGACAGAGTGACCAAGGTTGAAAGAACTACAGACGGATTTGTCGTTTCAACCAAGGGCGGCGAGAGTTTCAAGGGCAAGGCGGCGATCATCGCAACCGGAGTAATGCCTAGGAGACTAAACGTTCCGGGCGAAAAAGAGTTCCTGGGACGCGGAGTTAGTTACTCTGCCGTAAGCCACGCACCATTATTCATTGACATGGACGTAGCGATCGTTGGCCAAGGCACAACGGCACTCCAAGCAGTGGCGGAACTAGCGCAGATCGCAAAGCACGTCCACGCGATAGGAACACCAGCCAAACTCATCGAATCGGACCTAGGCCAGAAGTTGAAGGCCGCCGGCAAAGTGAAATTCTTAACGGACTATGAAGTGGAGGAAATTCGAGGAAAAGAGGCCGTCGAAGAAATACTCGTTAGGAATAGGGCCGATAAGACCGAACAAGTGATACCTGTACAAGGGGTCTTCGTCGAATTGGGATATCAAATCGAAGGAGACCTTTACTCCCACATGGTCAAGACTTCAGCTGACGGCAGAATAATGATCAGCGAAAACAACCAAACCAACGTACCAGGGCTCTTTGCAGCAGGCGACATAACAGACGTCAACGCTCAGCAAGTGGTAATCGCTATAGGCGAAGGAGCCAACGCAGCACTAAGCGCCTACAACTACCTACTTAGCCTCAAGCACTAGACACACCAACCAACAGATTCACGAAGCTCAAGCGAAAGGCGGAAAACGGCCTAGCTGTCTTCCGCCCTAAGCCACTCACAGACGCGTGAGCATGTACACTTTGGACGCCTCTTTACGCGCCTTCCCCACCACGATTTTTGCAGGCGCAGCAATTTTAGGCCGTTTAATTGGGATGTTTCAGGCTTGATACTTCGATGTAAAGCATATCTCTCCCCAAATGCGCCTCTCTCTTGGCCAACAAAACGATGGTAGATAAACTCGAGAGAAACGGTGAAATCGTGTACACATGCGAATACTGCGGTTTCGGTTATAGAAGTCTCGAAACGGCCGAGCAATGCGAAGAATATTGTGACCTACACGAGAACTATTCGCCAGAGATCCACGAGCGGGCGATCTCAAAACCTAATGTGCGAACCATGCCATTGCCAACGTAGCAATACCGTACATTGACGCTCCGCCAGCGATCTCGTCGAAACGGTTACGGAACTTGCACCACCAAGTAGAATCGCCCGATTCTTTCCTTTTCTTGTCGTTTCTCCAAGTCCCCTTATTACCAAGCACTCACAAAAGATTGCAACAAATGGTAGAGAGGTGTTTCCAGATGAGGAAGAAACAGAAGACTAAGATGATAAGGGCACAGACCGAACCCACGCCACCACTCGACCAACGCGAACAGGTAGCTTAAAGCCAAAAACATGTCCCCGCCGGAACAAGCATCAACGTTTCCAACCGCACGCCCTGTCAGAGCAACTGGAGTCAATGCGAGGGTACGCGGTGAAACATGAAAACCGACGTGTAGCCGTTGAGTTGGGTGTCAGGAACGGGCGGTAGCGGAGCCGGCGTCTTATCGCCTTCTCCGTTCTGATGATTTAACACTACTTCTCCTCACGTGCCGTTTTCTCAGCCTTCTCGTAGGCTTAGGGGTTCGGTTCTTTCGCTGGAGAATTAGGAGAGCTATGATAGCGGCGCCGATAATGCCAAGCGTAACCGCTGTGGGGATCAGGTAATCTGCCTGCCACACAGCCGTGAGTGTGTGGGGTTTGTTCATGGAAACGGTTCCGGTGGGTGCCCTGGTGAAGAGTTGCCCGTTCTCGTACCAGCCTTGAAATGCAAGTTTCGCCCCGAGCGCGCTCATTGTGCCGGGCAATGGTGCGTATTGGTTGGTGGAGAAGGTGGCGTTGCTATCAGCGTCATACCATGTGGAGATGGTCGCGTTGCTTCCGACGCCGATCAGCGTTAGGAGGTTCTGTGTCACGTAATCGGCTTGCAGCGTCGTAGAGTTCGAGATCACGACGCTTCGCACCGTTGACGGGGACCCATCGGACCAGTGATCAAACCTCAAACGGGTAGACTCACTCACGTTAACAAGTTGCGGCACCGTAACGGTATGTTGACCGAGGGCGACCCCGATTGACACCGATCCGGGGGCCTGCGCCACGCCGTCAACTGATACGGTGACGTTCGATGGAACATCGACATTCAAGGCGACCGTAGTCAGGCCGATTCTGAACAATCTGCTGCTCACAGAGCTAGGAATGAGGCTACCGTGAGCGTCCTTGAGTACTGAAGTAACATTCAGTTCCCAGCTCCCCGGCTCCGCGCTACCTCCGAAGATGCCGCCTATCTGAAAATCTATCCGTTCAACCCCCGATGGCTTTGGGACCGTTACCGCGCAGCGGGCATACGCCATCGGCCCACCAGCACAGGGGTCGGTGGAGGAAGTAACAATCCCAGGGACAACCGTTGCGGGCGACAGATCAGCATACAGTATTCCAACAATTAACTGATCGCCGGGCACCGTATTGTTGTAGAAGACAGTCACGGTTACGGGTAAGGGATTCTGACTTCCCGCGACAACCGCGCTGGGGGCCGTGATCTGGTAGATCGCCGTCGTCTGTGCAGCTTCGACCGCCGGATAGAATGCACTCATAGACATTATGATCAGACAAATGATTAGGGGAGTAAGTGCCTTCATTCCGACTTCGAGCTCCAAATGTTCTAATCACAACGATACTCTTATTGTTTGAACTGTATCCTGCGAGGATCACGTAAATGGCGCTAGAGACTTACAGGAAGAAGAGAGACCTAACTCGGACTCCCGAACCAGGTCCGAAAGTCAAGAAGACAGAACGATCCAGATTCGTGGTCCAAGAGCATCACGCCACACACTTGCATTGGGACTTCCGATTAGAGTTGGATGGCGTGCTCAAGAGTTGGGCAGTTCCGCGAGGCCCCCCGGAGGAGCCGGGTATTCGCCGGTTGGCCGTGCAAGTTGAAGACCATCCGGTCGACTACATCACATTCCATGGCACGATACCCAAAGGAGGGTATGGAGCTGGGACCGTCAAGATTTGGGACAAGGGAACCTTTAGGCTGAAAACTAGAACCGACAACATGTATGAATTTTGGCTTAAGGGCAAGCGGTTAAAGGGAAAATACGCCCTCGTTCGATTCAAAGACAGAAACTGGTTAATGTTGAAAACGAAGACCGACAGTTAACCGTTCAATGTAGTGCCGAAATCTGCCGCCCTGTTCGCCGCATCTCCCGTCTCGTCATGCATGAAATAGATGAAACAATCCTCTAGGGGATCGGCGAATGTGGTCAGTTTTTGGGACCACTCCTTCAATTCCTTTTTCGAGTAGGCCTTCCGCCGAAGCCTCACGTAGCCGAACCTAGCGGTCCGTTCGAATGTTGGGCACATGTCCTCAGTGTCGGCCACACACAATGCAGCGTCGTATTTCGACAGCAGCTCCGTCAGCTTGTCGCCGAACCATGAAGCGTGACGAAATTCAACCGCTATTGGGGCCGCCTTTGGTTTTTCGGCTAGGAAGACTTCCAATGTGTCGTAGTCCTGTTTCATGTAGGTCTCTCCCGTTCCAGTGCAACAGGTCGAAGAAAGGACATGTGTACATAGATTTCTTACAGAACGGATTGGAGAAAACGATAACCGCACCGCTCAGCATCAGGGCACTACCCGGAGCTCCGATCTCCTATCCGCTAACGGTGAGTCAGTTAGACGATGAGAAATTAACGCCCCAACGGTTCTCGATTAGGACTGCGTCACGCAAGTCACCAGCACTCCGAAGAATGTTGCAACTAAGCGAACTCTCACAGGATCTGCAACAAGCCTTCACGAAATTAGGCGTGAAAGCCTAACCTTCTCTAGCATTAGTTGATGTCCATCGCTACTAGATGTACTTTCTAATCTTTCCCTCGAGCTCGTCTGGCCCTACGAGATGAACCATCGGACCTACGTTGCCCAGCAACTTTCGCGCTTTCTCGTGAACATTTTTGGGGGCAATGAGCAAAACGGGAATGTTATGGGTCTTGCATGCGACGAGCATGTTGTGAAGGAGAAGGTCAAACATTGCCGTTCGGCCCTGCTCGGCAGGTATGATCTTATGCAAGTAGCCGACCACAACATCTACCTCACCCTTCACAAGGTGATTGACCGGCTTTCCGTGAGCATCCCAAGTATTTGCTATGGGTAGAGTTTCGTTGCCCTCTGCAGCTAAAGTAGCGAGGAGTAAGGGATCGGTCCCCTCGAAGTAACCTACTATTCCCATTCTGCCCACTTCAAACCGAATGATCTTAGCCGAGGAATGGGATAGTTAATGAACCTATCCCGACGATCCAGTGAGCAGCGAGAATTATGCGAGAGACACCGGTTTCCAAGAGATGGGCAAAAATAGGCCCACGCGACACTTCTTGGATGATTCACGTTCCCTCTGCGGGACTCTGCCTGTCGACGTTCGTTATAATACGAAAAGGTAACTCAATACTTCTCGGCCACCCTCACGCGAACCCCTCCTGGCCCAGCAAAGGCGGTTACCCAACACGCCATGCAGCCGAGCTGGAAAAGAGCGGATCTTGGCTCCTGCCCGCAACCCACTTAATGATGGAGGAATCACCCGACCATGCAGCTCGCAGAATTGCCAACGAATGGGCTGGTGTCAAGGGGATTCCAGAATTTCTGATGGTCCAGTCTCACCTTCGTCCATCTAGACAACGATCTCAACAAAAGTGGCGCACCGGGTTCAACCACTGGGACATTTGCTTCATCTACGGTCTCACAACCAAAACAAACCCAAAACCCAAACCGTGGTGGGCCGATAGCAGATTCTTTTCACGCTCGGAGATGCGTCGAATCAGATTCGGCCGCGGCCATAAAGACATCCTGAAGACCGTCGGCTACCTGTGACCTAAAAGCGCGGAGCCCCCCAGTAGCGCCAAACCTTATTTCGGCACTTTCCCAAGAACGTTCCATGCCGACGGCAGATGATTTCAGAAGAATCTTCGATTATAACGAAAAAGTCCTTCGTTCATTCTTCACCGCCCTGACCCGCATTCCATGGGATGCGGTCTCGAAGAACATGGATGCATCGCACAACTCGATGAAAAACATCTTCGTTCATATCCTCACCGTCTACAACGGCTGGATAAACTACAATGCCCTAGGAAAATCAGATTCCATCCCCTGGGAGAAACATGATCCACAAAACTACCACTCCATGAGCCAGATTGAAGAATTCATGGGCACCGTCCTGGACGGTGTGACACATTTCATCGGCGAGCTTAACGACTCGGAGTTGTCTAGAAGAATCACGGCGCCCTGGATGGAGGGAGGATACGAATTAACCGACATCTTATTTCAAATCACTCTGGAGCAGGCACACCACCTGGGTGAGATCATAGCCCTTCTTTGGCAGATGAATATCGAACCACCGCCAATGACTTGGATCGACTACGCCTGACGATACTAGGGGAAAAGAGCAAAGGGTATCGAAGCTCAGGCCGCCGCTTCTCAATGGCGCTCAGGCGCGTTAGTTCATTGACGGGCTGACGCGTATTTTATCGAACAACCAGAGGCCGTAGCAAGCTGTTGCATGTAGTGTAGATGTGTGGCACGTGAAAACTTAAATATCAACGACCCCTAACTGGCGTTCGTAAGGAAGGATGCTACGATATGAAACGAATTTTCCTATGTCTGGCTTTACTCCTGGCTCTAATTCCGGCGATGGTCTCTGCCCAGTCTGTGCAGGGGAACGGTGCGTTTGCGTTCTCGCTCGAGAGCTACACGGTTCAGGGACAATTATCCAACGCAGTCATCCAAGCGGATAACACCGTCAGCATGACGATGAGCATAAACGACAATTTACAGACCTCAATAGGCGCAATTCCAATTACCGGAAACGGCGAATGGTACGGAACCGTGAACGGAGCGACTGTCTCCGGGACGATAGAGAATGTCAGCGGCTCAGTTCAGGTATGCTACTTCATATTCTTCTGCGGCAGCGCAAACTACGTTGGCAACGGCACCTGGACCGGGACCCTCTCAGGCAACCAAGGCGCAGGAACATTCAACGGCTACATAACCTTCACGAGCTCCTCGATCCCACAGATCACACTCAACCAACCAACACCCGTGGCAGGTACTTGGAGCTCCAACTTCCAATCATCCAGCTAAGAAAAGGGTTCAACCTGGTTCAACTCAAAAGCCACGGTTGCCATCGGGGCATGGCCGCAACCCGCACATAGGACTCAATTCAGGCAACTGGTCATAGGCAACTATTGATCCCACCAATCGTGACACGATTCGTCCCGAAACGTGACACGATCTGAGGTTAAGTTACCTCCCGTAGAGAAAATGACGGTGTATCAGACAGCGTTTCACACTCTGATTTTCCCAGTCTAGATCGGGCGATCAAGTGTTCCATTAGAGATTGTCATAACTGAACTGTGACGAGTATCCGGATTCGCTATTTGACGAACGAGGAGGCGAGAGCGTAACTTCTCGTATTGTGAGGGAGGGGTTTCGTAGGTCGGTATGCTGTTAGCCTGTTTTGTTGGGGAGTACGGCTAGGGCGATGCCTACGATGGATAGGAGTGCGAGCAGGGGGGTTAGTAGGAGGTTGATTTAGGGTTGCGCTGTCTGTACCGTTGGATTTGTTGTATCCATGGGAGAAGATGAGCTCTTGCTGGTGAGGGGTGATCCGGCGATCGCGGGCGGGCTTGATGTTATAGAGAACGTGCCGACCACTGTGTTTACGCTTGGAAATGATGTTCCGTACTCGTCCGTCAGGCTGCCTGCGGTGACTACAATGCTCACGGCGCCGCTAACCGTGGATGGGACAGTGAATGAGTAGCTGTACGTGCCAGAGACGGTCTGGCTTAAAGTCGCGGTCACACTTGTGCAAGCTCCCGCAACACAGAGTTGGAGCGTTACCATTGTCTGCGTCAGTGTGACGGGATGCCCGTTAGGGTACGTGACGCTTAGAAGCCCACTCATTTGACTGCCACTCAGCGCGGGCGCGCCGGGTGGTCCGGTAACTCCTGGAGTAGGTGAGGGGGGCTTGATGCCTGGGTCGGGTGGGTATCCGGATGCGGCTACTGAAACGGTTGTGGTAACGAGTAGGAGCATAACCAGTACGGTAAGAAGGCCTATGGGTTTCATTTCTATGGAACCGCTTGAAGGTTAGCCGTCGCCGGCTATTTACGGGTTGGTGAACTGTCTTCTAGAAGAAGACCTCAGATGCTTGATGAAGGGTACAGATTGTGAGGGTCAAGGAGTAACGGGAATAGGCTGCGGAACGTCGCGTTAACAATGATAAGGAACAGCACCATTACGATCATTATCTTAGCCGAATCGGTCAGGCGAACTCGGTGGATTAGGAGCGCTACCGCCAGAGTCCCAACGACAACTGCACCCAATCTGATCAGTGGCGTCGTGAAGACGGATAGGGGTAGGGAGGATGCGCCCACCGCCGCCAAAAGAACAACAGGCTGCAACCTAGAGAAGTTGGGCTGAACCGGCAAAGTGAACCTGCTTCCTAGGCTCGCGCATTTGCTGACTCCCAGCGCCAAGAGAATTGGGAGGGGTGACAGGTATAGCATTCTCCAGAGCTGCGTCTCGCTAATTGCCGGGTTGGTTGGATGATAACTAATTGGAGCTACGAGTATAGACCCTAAACACCAGACGAACGCCCAAGATAGGAGGTATCGCTTGGTTCTTCCCTGCAACTCCTTGAGTGCGACCGCTCCGACTAGTGAGATCAGGATCAGCGCTGGGGAGAGGAAGGAGCTCCATACTCTCCACATCTCCGCCCACGCGCCCGGGAAAAGCCTGAACACCGCGTCGCTGTGTATTAGCGGGAAAAGGTAGAGGCTGAGGGCACTGGTGATATCGACGCGCATTCCGGAAATGTAGATCAATCCCACAATGCCGGTTGGTACCGCGAGGCATGTGGCGGATAGTATGGATGCTAGCGCGTGGTTCAGGTTTGCTCGGTCTCGAATCTCCGGCAATGCAGCCAGTATCAGGATTGCGAGGAAGACGCCCCACGTCCACGGATGCAGCGCCAACACGAGGACGGAGAGCAGGCTTAGGGAAACGAAGCTCGTCAACCTCATCTTACCGGCCGCATTCAGGTAGATTTCGAGGAATAGCATCCAAACCGCGTAGGCCATCCAATTTGCCTGAATCCCGCCCCATATGCCGATCGTTGTTGGAATCCAGAGAATGGCGCAAAGCGCGGCCGGAAGTCCAAGGTTCCGTGGCCGTGCACTTCGAAATGCTACGAATGTGAAGGCCGATGTGAGGAAGGTAAGCGGTAGAATGGCGTATTTTACGATCACGAAAGCACTGAGTCCAGTGGCGCGTTCGATGGTGAAGAGTAAGGCGAGGTAGATTCCGTGGCCACGGTTGAGGGATGCTCGAACACCCTCCAACATCCCCAGGTTATTCAGTGTGTTTAGTGGGATTATGTATCTCAATTGCGAGTCCACGCCAACCACCCACAGCTGCCCCGCGGCGTACAGGAAGTAGAATACGAGTACGCATAGAATCGCCAGTACATCCAATGAGAGGAGGAACTGCCGTCTCGGCGAAAGGCCGGCCCGACCGGTGTTAGGTTGGACGACGGAGATGTGGCCAGGGGTTAGAAATGTTCTCTTTCTTCTCTCCAGAATTGGAACCCACAGCCAGGATGTCATGATGATGAGTAGGAGTATTGGGGCGATGGGGTAGGCTGCGTAGGTGAGGTCGGCTTCCAGGCTCTGCGCTGTCGTTCCGATGAAAGCGTTGGGCCAGAACGCCGCCGTAACCCAAGAGTACGCCGAAGCGAACTCGATCAGCGCGATTACGCTCGTGGCGCCGACGATGAGGTACACGGCCTCCGCGACGCCTTCCTCGTTCCTCGAGTTGTTGAGTTTTGTGAAGGCGAAAACTACGACTGCTAGATAGATGATCCCAATCCCAACGGAGGGGGCGAGTGGAAGCAGGGCGTCTCCCACGAACCACAACGCCGAGATCACAACTATGTCCGATCGAAGGTTGCCTCTCCAGGCCTCCCTGGTGGTTAGTAGTGTGGCGGGGACGCAGAGGCTGGTGGTTAGGAAGGCGTAGAGGTCTATGGGTGCCGCGATGAGAACGGTGTCGGTTGTGTTGGGGTAGTATAGGAAGAAGGGAATTTGGGTTTGATGAAGAAGAACCAGAAGCCCAATCGCTACGCTAATTCCCGAAAGCCAGGAGAGTGCGTTGGAATACCTTGCCGTGTCTGTTCCCTTGGCTCACTCGGGAAATCGTAACCAGGCTTAAGCATTGTAAACTACTATTCTAGAAGACCACGGCAGGTCATCTACATCCAGGCGAGCCACGCCGGGAGAAACTCACGGGACTCATCCCAGCTTACATTAAGAGAAGATCCTTGCGAGAATCGCCAGCCACGCACAAGAGAAACGCGAGGAGATGTGTTGAGGCGATCCTTTCTGAAAGAAGTTTGAACGCCTGCTTCTTTGAGAAGAAGTCCACTGTGAGCGTCTCGGTTGAGTCTGGTTTGCGTTTGGTCCGTCGGCCTATCTTTCCCAGGAAGATGTAGGCGCGCTGGGGCGAGCGGGCTGGGGAAGGGTAAAGGCGCACGATGAGTTTAGGGTTGGTTAGTTTGAAGCCTACCTCCTCGCTGAACTCTCGCTTGATACATGCTAAGGGCGTTTCTTTGCGTTCAATGAATCCGGCTGGAAGTTCCCAGAATTCTCGCCTCGCTCCGTGCCTGTACTGCTTAACCAGCGGAATCTTACCATCCCTCTCCCTCACCGCAACGGCGGCAGCGAAGTCCGGAACCTTAAGCCTCGCGTAGGCAGCTGTGTTCCCGGCCGGGTCGCGTATTGTGTCCTCGAAGAATTCGACGCGCCATGATCGGGCCAGTAACCTAGTGGCCAACACTCTTGGTTTTGCCCGAGACCGCATTGAGGTCAAGCGCCTTACGGTGGAACTCTATCGAGTTCGCACTCGGGGCGCCAATTATTCAATTTTGGCTTTCTTCGTTGTCGAGACCGAGGTGGCGATCGCCGCGAAGACGATGGAGAGGACGAAAGTCGCTTCGGCGACAGTGTCCATGCGTATGGGCAGCCAAAGCGCCAGAATCAAGTCAACCGATCTTGGCCAGCGTAGTAGCATGCCGACCGAATATATCCAAACGATCATTGAGTAACTCCAAACCAACAGGCTGAGTCGATGAATCAAAGTCAGACGAACATATGAGACGGCACTGCTTTGACCCACAGAACGCCAACTTCGGCTCATCTCGACGCCAACCTGTGGTTGCGTAGACTCTGGAGGATTCTGGATCATCGTCAATTGGAATGCACTCTAGAAGCGTCGGCCGCAAGTGGTTAGGGCGTTGGATTGAGGGAGCTAAGCCGTGCGTGTGGCTGTTGGGGCTGGATGAGTGGCGTCTGCGCTTCTATTGCGTACCATTGCTTTTCGTGGCATCGGCCGCATTCAACCTCATTGGGGCCGACATGGTTGAGGTTTCGTCCGTAGCAGGCTCGGCAGGCGAAGCGTTCCGCAAGCTTACGGCGCGGAGTTACTGGGGCGGTGGTCATTTCGTTTAGGAGCTGGAAGGTTTCGAGGGGTGAGATTGTTCCGGGTTTTCGGCGGACTTGAAAATCCGGGGAGTGTTGAATGTCGACGAATTCCCAGCGGTTGAGGAAGTTGATGATCTGGTTTATGGTGTCGTCGTCAAGGCCGGAGGCGTCTCGGAGGGCCCGCTTCGAAGCCCAGCCTCCGTTCTCAAGGGCCCGCCACACGGCTTGCAGCGTCACTGGCAACTCCTCCCCACCGCCGACCCTTGCAAGGTTCCGCGTGTTATCGAGTTTCGAACTCTCGTTGTTGCAACCGTTTTCTCGCGTCTGGACGGTTTTTGACATGAAGTTGCTTCGGGAAGAGATCGCCAACGGATTTGTGATCGCATGATCTATCATTCGCTCACTGTGGATGTGTGATGCCCGTCGGGTAAGGTCAATGTGACCGAGAGTGGGGAACACGGGTAACATAGAACACCCGTGCATTATTTTCTAGACAAACTGCTTTCATCAGCTGCCAACTTCTTCGGCGATAAAGTGAAACTCGCTATTTTAGATTGCTCGCAACCGTTCTGTTGACGCACCGTTATGTTACGAGAGATCAGCCCGCCAGAACCACCCGCTCCCGAACCGGCGTTCTACAACGATAATCCACGAGAGATCATTCGGTTGGCGCGCCTCCAGCAACTCGGGTCGGCCTCTTTGAGCTGTTTGGTGATTACTTTCAATTTCGGCGTGCAATTGCTCCTCAACTGCATTCGGCCTATCTCCGCAACCGCTTCAAAAAAAGCGCTCCAACGACCCAATCTAACTTGCCCATTACGACCCGAAGCTTCACCGCAACACGGCCAAGCACGCGAAGGTGTAGGTTCCGATCCCATACCGCCCTCGCGAACCGGTTTGGTTCCCGCTGCGGATGAGCTTCAGCAGCCCCCAGTGTCTACTACGCGGGAATAGGCGGTTTTACCTGGTAAACGCTTATCTGCCCGGTTCAACTGCAATCTCCGGGAAGAGGCTTGCAGGCTAAAGGGAAAGTCGCGAAAAAGTACGCGCTCTATCCCCCGAAGAGCATCATAGATCAATTGGGACTCCGTGAGGGGCAGACTGTCGCCTACGAATTAACGGGACACCAACTTGTTGTTAAGCCGATCGAAGATCCCCTCGAACTGGCTCTTAAATCCAAGAAATGGGCAAAAACTTCCGTCAGAGAATTCGAGGCGGAATCTCTAAGGGAACAGGATGAACTCTCCGCGTAAGGTTCTCGTAGACTCCACCTTTCTCCTGCCTACCCTCGGCGTTAAGGTATCCCAGTTATCGGACTCGGACTTAAGGGAACTAACGAAGCTTCGATCAAGGACGAAGTTCTTTTGTATTCATCAAACGTTAGTTGAAGTGCTTGGAAAGGTTGGTAGAGAATGGAGGTCGGGATCCGACGAGAACGTAGCCGAAACCATTGCAGAAGGCTTACGAAGCATACTTGAATCAGATCTGTATACATGGATCAGCCCAAGCACTAAAGCGCTGATGAACGCCGTTCAAATGAGGCAGAAGGGGCATAGGGACATGATTGATAACATGCTTTATTCCACTGCTTCAGATCTCGACTTGTTGTTTCTTTCGATCGATATGGAGCTCACCAAGTTCTTGGAAGAGAATCAGTATTCAACCGAAGCAATTGTAAACATCAGGAAACTGCACTCACTCGTCTGACCGAGACCAGCCGCTCATTCTCGACTTGCAAGAGCAACATTTAGGCGGTTTATGCGGCGGGCTGGATTTCTGGGCCGAGGAGGAGTGGAATCCCAGCTTCTCTTGTACAGATGCAAGCTAAGAACAGATTCATGAATTGAGATTCGGAGAGTTAGTTCCGGGTGTGAGGAAGCTTCGTGAGTCAAACAATGTGTATTGATCACCGTTCGGTAGCGTAACGAAGCTCGGAGCGTGTCCGGACGCTGGTACGTGCAACGCGTACATGTCGAGAGTGGAGATCATGGGAAGGACTCGGTTAGGCGTCCAAAGAAGATCCATAACATCCTCACTTTCAAGCACACTTCCTAATCCCAACACGCGGCCTAATTCGTGGAGCGCCAACCAGAATGCGACCTGTCGTGCCGCGTGATCTCTTCACGCGTGAACTCATGAAGAGTGTCGCATGCATTTCGATCTGAGGATCATGCGACTTCCCCACATGAAAATCATAACAGCATACCAGAAGTAGACTCGTATAGGTATTCCCAGAATCTTCCATGACCAAAAAATGGGAATTGCGCTGATTGCAAATATGGCCGGCCCAAGGTACTGAATATTCGAAGCGCCAATACTTGTCGACTAGTTCAGGTTTGGCTAAGCTTCGTTGTTGCCTTGTCAGAAGGTGGCTGAAGAGACCAAGTATGAAGGTAAGGCCGGCAAGGTCAAGCGCGTAGATTTGTGAAGCAAAAGCCAACACTCCAAATCCGGGTAGCTGCGATGATCCGGAGGTCACGAGGCTGAGTAGGTACGGTTCAATTGACACGAGGAAGAGCATCACTGCGTTTAGAAATATTGTTCGGGTGGTTTCAATTTGTAGGAGTGACATTATGTTCGTGTACCGGAACCAGATTTGGATCAGAATCAGGAAACTGAATCCGAATGCGACAATGTCCGTGAGCACTCTGTGGGAGTTAAGGGCGGTTTGCTGAGGAGAGAAACTGCACCTATTGACAAGGCAAGTCCGAATATTAGGTCTGTTAATGATTCGATCCTGCCCTTCGGAATAAGACTCCCTGTTTCACTGGTCAGTGCTCGAATCGACACACGCTAGGATGGCGTTGCCTTTCTATGCGTTATCATTCGTTACTTAGGATGGCGTAAAGCGTGCTGTTCAGTGGCCAGTTCCATTATCTGTTGAGTGGCGTTGGTTTTGGTTAGTTTAGGGTTTGGGTGCGGAGGGCTTTCAATGACTCCTCGGCGGCTCTGATTGTCTGTTCTATTTCGCGTTCGGTGTGGACTGCGGAGATGGAGAGGCGTTCTAGTCCGTCGGGATGCATGTAGACTCCGTGTTTGAGCATTTCGTCTCTGAAGGTCTTGAATTTCTCGGAGCTAGCCTGCATGGCTTGGCGGTATGTGGAGATTCGTCGGAGTTTGGTGAAGTAGATAGATACCATCGGTCCGACCTGATTGATGACTACGTTGTATCCTCCGGATCTGAATGTGTCCGTTAAGTCGGCTTTGAGTTTGGCGCCCATTCGCGCCATGTGTTGGAATGCTTCGGCGTCGTTCTGTAGGAGGGTCTCTAGGGTGGCTTTGGAGGCGGCAAGGGCTAGTGGTTGGGCGTTGTATGTGCCGCCGAACCCTATCCTACCCGGCCCTACGAGGCCCAGTAGCTCGCGGCTTCCCGCTACCGCAGCGATCGGGGCTCCGCCGCCTAAGGCTTTGGCGAAGCATGCAAGGTCTGGCTTCACGCCGTAAAGTTCCTGCGCTCCTCCTTTGGCTAGTCTGAAGCCCGTGAGGACCTCATCGAAGATCAGCAGGGAGTCATACTTGATGGTTAGTTCTCGGAGCTGCTTCAGGTAGTCTTTCTCGGGCGGGATGACGCCTTGGCTGCCCATTACCGGTTCGGTTATGACCGCCGCCACGTCGTTCTGGTTCTTCTTGAGGATTCGCTCTAGCGCGGCGGGGTTGTTCCATGGCGCTACGAGGACTGTCTTGGAGATTTCGTCGGGAATCCCAGGGAAGTAGGGGAGTTTGTGGGGGCTGGCCTCTAAACCCGAAACGGGCGAAGGCGAATCTACGCTAAAGAGCACGTAGTCGTGGTGTCCATGGTAGTGGCCTTCGAATTTCAGTATCTTATCCTTACCAGTGGCCGCGCGGGCAATGCGGACGGCTTCCATCGTGGCCTCGGTTCCGCTATTTGCGAACGCGACCACCTCAGCGCACGGCACCATGCTCGTAATCATCTTAGCGACTTCAATCTCAAGTTCTGTTGTTGTTCCGAACATCGTTCCGTTCTGGAGCTGCTTCTCAATGCCTGAGATGACGTTAGGGTGCCTGTGGCCTAGAATGAGGGCACCGTAGGACATGAGGTAGTCTATGTAGCTGTTACCGTCAACATCGGAGACCCTGGGGCCATCCCCTTTCTGGAACAGGATTGGGAAGGGGTCATGCATGTAGACGCGTACGTTGGATGAGGCGCCCGCTGGGAGGAAACGGACGGCTTGCTGAAAGAGTTCTTCAGATCTCTGAAGCGAGAAGGTCTTCTCTGGAAGGAGCTTCATCTTCTCGGGTTGAATTATAGTCTGCATCTCCCAACATCTCCTTCACACCATTATCTACCAAATACTACCATATAGGTTAGCACGGTGGTGAAAACGCTCATTTTTAGCATTTTTTCAACTTAAAAATGCGTTTTTCAGCTCAAACATTCATGGAACCGGTGCGGAATAATGAATTCTGCTAGAAACATTACCCTTACATGCAAAATCTAACTATTCAAATTAATTTGTATCAACTGGTCAAACTCTGGGTGTCCGACACAGTGTCTGACACGCTTGTTTTGAATGTCAGTTAGGTGAGTCAGTTTTGACCACCTTTCTGCTTTACGGCGTGTTCAGATTTGACTCACCGAGTATGCGCGCCATGAGGAGGTAGGGTTAGGCCACAACACAGCGAACAGCCGGCCCCCAACAGATACCCGGTTGAAGGGCGAAAACGGAGAGCAAAGGCATTACGCGCAACTCTCCGAATCCGAAAAATGCGCGGGTGAGGGACGCTTGAGTTCAAAATTAGTACCGTTGTGAGTAGCAGAGTGCGGATCTTAGGTTCAGGCAAACGGCGCTAATTGTCTCAGGCTTTGCGGCTCGGGATTGATAAGAGAAGAATTATGGCGGAGCAAGAATAGAGGGAGCCGCCGGGTCAAACATCAGCTGGCGGATCCTAGGCGATTGAATCTCGGAAGTGGAGCGAATTGAGTGAGGGTGCCAAAGCCGACCTGTTGAAAGTTAACGGCCTTACGTTAGATTACGCGACCGTTGACGGACGGGTACGGGTTCTCGAGAAGGTCTCCATGCGGATTAACAAGGGCGAGATAGTGGGCGTCGTGGGAGAGAGTGGCTCCGGCAAGTCGTCGCTTGGATTAGCAATTATTCGTTTGTTGGACTCGCCGCCCGCGGATATCATCGACGGTTCAATAGTCTTCGAGCAAAACGATCTCCTCAGAGCGAATAATACGGAACTTTCTCGGATCCGTGGCCCGGGAATCGGGATGGTGTTTCAGGAATCCCTCGCGGCGCTAAACCCCGTTTACAGAACCGATGCACAGCTTAGGGAATCAATCGAAGTTCTCCGGAGAACCCAGGGGCTGAGTATTTCGGATAAGGCTGAAAGGGAAATGATGGTTGATATTCTCAACGATCTGCGCCTTGACAGGCCTGAATGGGTTTTGAAGAAGTACCCGCACGAGCTCTCTGGGGGGATGAGGCAGCGCGTCTCGATTGGAATGGCCATCGTGGAGAGGCCTAAGCTTCTGATTTTGGATGAGGTTACTACCGGGCTTGATGTCTACGTCCAGAATAGGATACTGAACATTCTGAAGGATTTGAATCGCCGGACGGGAACGGCGATGATGTTCATCACCCATGACCTGTTGGTTGCTTCTCAGATTTGTGATAGGTTGTATGTGATGTACGCCGGGAGGGTGATGGAGGAAGGGGGTACGGACTTCATACTGAATTCGCCGGCTCATCCCTATACGCAGAAACTGTTCGCCGCGATACCGCAGGGTTTCGTCGATGCTCCGCCCCTTCCCGCGCCTAAGGGTGAGGCACCCGATCTTAGAAAGTTGCCCAGCGGCTGCAAATTCAACCCCAGATGCCCGTTGGTAATGCAGAAATGCCGAGATACTGAACCGCCGGTCTTCGAGACGAATCAGGGAAGCAAGGTTCTGTGCTGGTTGCTTGAGAAGAAATGAGCAACATCGTTGAAGTGAACAACCTCACGGTCTCCTTCATCGTGAGGGGAGGAAACCTCTTGCTTTTCGAAAGGGGTGGAGGGATGATGGATGTAGTCAACGATGTATCATTCAACGTTAGAGAAGGGGAGACTTTCGGATTAGCGGGAGAGACCGGTTCGGGCAAGTCGGTAATAGCCTGGGCCCTAGTTGGCCTGATGAAGCCAAGGTCGGGATCGATCAGGGTGTTGGCAAAGGAAATCGATTTCCGAAAGAAGGCTGACATCACTTACCTTAGGCGTAATGTTGGGATAGTGTTCCAGGACCCTGTTGGTTCACTGAACCCACGCTTACGAGTCAAGGAGATCATAAGGGAAGGCCTGATAGCGGCCAAGACCTTCGACCGACGAGAGTACGACGGGAGAATCGAAGAAGTTGTCGACCTGGTGGGTTTGAGAAAAAGCAGCTTAGAGGCTTACCCCAGAGAGCTCAGCGGCGGAGAGAAGCAGAGAGTCAGCCTTGCAAGAGCAATCGTTGTCCCCAGAAAGATGGTCGTGCTTGATGAACCCACGAGTTCACTGGATGTCTCCGTGCAGGCTCAGGTCTTGAACACGTTGAAGGACCTGAAATCAAAACTCAACCTATCCTACTTCTTCATAACACATGACATCAACGTCATGAAGTACATGAGCGATTCACTTGGCATCCTATATTACGGGAAACTATTGGAAGTGGGCAGAACATACGACGTCGTAACCAACCCAAAGCACCCATTCACCGTGAGATTGATGTCCAACGTCCCAGGATTGAAACGCACCAAACTTCAAGGACGAGAGGAGCGGCTGACTGAACAGGGATCATCGGCGACGGGGTGCGTGTACAGCAAAGTTTGCCCGCGCGTCTTCGAAAAATGCTCGAACCCTCCGCCAATGTTCAACCTAGGTGCCGACCATCACGCGGCCTGCTTCCTCCATGAGCAGGCAAACTGAGTGGCCGCTATCTCTCGACATCTAGGCGAGTTTACTCATTGTTGTGCTGTTGCCGGAATAGGTTTCTCCGGCCGTTTCCCGAATACCCGTGTCTTGAAGAGTATGTACGGCCTGACCTTCACGTCAGAGGCTTCTCTGGCGCCTTCGCCTAGGAAGCTGAAACCCACAACGAGAATCATCGTTGCGAATGCCGGGAAGAGGGCCTGCCATGGGTACGTGTAGAGCCCATAACTGATCGAACCAACCATCACGCCCAGTTCCGGCGTGTTAGGCGGAATTCCAATCCCCAAGAAACCAAGTATGGAGACTTCAAGCAGTGCGGTTCCGATGTCTAAGGTGGCATATGTTAGGACGGAGGGTAGGATGTTGGGGAGGATGCCTTTGAAAATTATGTATCTGAAAGATGAGTTCAATGCTTTGGATATTGAAATGAATTCCTCCGCCGCGACTTCGAGCACACCTCCCCGCACCAACCTCACGTAGGGCGGCCACCATACAAAGACGAAAGCCAGCATCGCATTAACCAAACCGGACCCTAAAGTGGCGGCCACCGCCAACACCATGATGAGGGTTGGAAAGGCAAGGAAGAGGTCGGTCGTCCTCATGATCGCCTCGTCCACGACGCCGCCAAGATAGCCTGCCGCCATTCCGAGGAAAATTCCTAATACCGAGGAGAGGAGGACGATCGCGATTGGCAATCCCAGATCAATTGGCAGGGCTGCGATAATGCGGGAGAATACATCCCTTCCCTGAAAATCCGTGCCGAAGAAGTGGCTGGGGCTTGGCGGCAGGTTTGATTGTTGAAGGTTCAGGGCGAAGGGGTCGTAAGGAGTTATCCGCGGCCCGAAAATTGCAAATGCCACGGCCACGGTGACGGAGACGACAACGATAACCAGGCCGACCGCGGAGAGGCGGTTGGAGAGAACTAATTGTCTGAACTTAAGTGACTGTTGCTGCGCCACCGTGACCACCCAACGCGATTCTTGGATCAAGGAGGGAATAGATGACGTCCGCGATGAAGTTTGCAGCGATTACGCCAAGCGTGAATACGACAACTATCGGGATGAGGACGGGATAATCATCGCTGAAGATTGCTTGGTAGGCGAATTGGCCGAGGCCTGGCCATGCGAACAACTCCTCCACAACCAGGGTGCTCGTAAGGACCCAACCGAAAATCACGGCGCTGAGACTGGTAGCGTCTATCAAAGCGTTCCGCAAAATATGCTTCCGTCGAACGTCGGATTCACTCAATCCCTTCGCCCTCGCCGTCTTCACGTAAGTCGACCATCGCACGTTCAGAATGGATGAGCGAACCGCTCGAGAAATCAACCCGAAATTCACGAATGCTAACACGAGCGCCGGCAAGATGAGGTGTTGAACCCCCGACACAAACGCCGGCATGTTGACGCCGATGAGAGCATCGATCAGGAAGATGCCCGTCACCGGTTTCGGCGGGGGGATGGATAGCGAGTACATGCCGCCGGAGGGAAATATCGGGACGTAATTTGCGAAGACGAGGATCGCAACTATCGCCGCCAAATACATGGGCGCAGACCACGAAACCAGGTACGTGACCCTCGCGACGGAATCTCCCGCAGTGCTGAAATGCATTCCCGCAAAATACCCAATCGCGACGCCGACGATTACGAGAATGACGAACGAACACAGGACTAACTCGAGGGTGTTTGGTAAGTAGAATTGGATTTCGGAGAGAATATTCTGCCCAGTTAACGGGTCAACACCGAAATTCCCGGTGAGGATGTCACGCATGAAATAGTAGTACTGAGTGTACAGAGGCGCGTCCAAGTGGTATCTGGCGGCCACCGCGAGAATCGTGGATGCCCGCGCTCTGGGTCCCGCCCATAGACGAGCTGGGTCAGGGTTTAGTACGTGTGAGATGAGGAAGATGATGGTGATTGTTCCTATGGATACGAGTATGGAGCCCACTATTCTTCTGGCGAGAACGGGAAGAAAATCTTTGAAGTAGACCAGTTCCGCTACATCTTCGTCTATGAGCTGTAGTGTACCGTGTTGTAGAACATGAAGTATGCCATGCCCGAACCCGCGGGGTTCGGAATCATCCCCACAACGTTGCTTCTGTTAGCCGCCATGAAGTCCGGAACGAACAGCCAAACATCCGTGTAATCATAATACATTGCTCGGGTTATTTTCTGAAAGTTCCGAATTACGGCGGTTTGGTTCGGGGCCGACGCCGCCGACACCTCCCAATTAGTAATCGTTTGGTTCGTGAATCCTGAGAAGCCTATCTGCCCCGCCGTAGCTACGTCGGTTACGTAGTCTATGGCCGCAGTGTAGTCCTCGCTGTAGTAGCTCAAGCCGAAGGGGTAGACCGTGCTGTTCACGTTGCTAGTGGAATAGATTACGTTAGCGAACTGCTTGAATGTGAGCGGACTAAGAGTAACTGTGACTCCTACAACCTGCAACTCGGACGCTATGATTTGCGCGGCTTGACTCTGCCCTACGTTGTCGGCGTCATAGAGGAAATTCACGGATGGAAAAACTTTCCCGGTGGAATTAACCGTCGTCCCGTTTGGGAATGCGGACTTGTAACCGGCTTCTCCAAGCAAAGACGCCGCCATAATTGGATCGTACTGGTAAGGTTGCAAGCCTGCTGTAGACGCGTTATACTCTGGGAAGCCCGGTGGAACCGGACCAATCCATTGCGTCGCCAAATCGTCATACACCGAGTGGATTATGGATTTGTAGTCGATGGCATAGGAGATCGCCTGCCTAACTCTCAGATCCTGGAACGGAGGGAACGCGTACGGGTCCATGTAAACGAGGAGCACGCTTGCGGCCGATCCGAAAACGGTAGGGAGGATACTCGCGCTGATTCCCGTCGACTGCTTCAGAACACCGTACTGAGTTGAGGGGGCAATTATCATCTGAGCCGTGTTGGATTGTAGGTCAGCAATCATCGCGGAAGTGTCCTTGTAGTAGACGTTAATCGTGTCAAGGATCGCGGGCTGTATTGCGTAGTTAAGCTCGGAGGCTGGGACGCCCGCGCCCCAGTAATTTTGATTCCTAACCAACGTAACACTCTGTCCCTGGACCCAACCCTGCAACTCGTAGAAGCTTGTTCCCAACGCGTGTGTCTCCATGTAATTGTTCGGTTGTCCGGCAACTACGCCGCCATTCGCTTCCACAACGTTTGGGTCAACGGCCATGGCCATCGGCGTGATCAGGGTTGCCAAAAATGCGGAGTACGGAACGTCACCATTGTAACCGTATCCAAGGTGCAGAACTAATTGATTAGGTGAAGGGGCCTGAACCGACTGGTTTGCGTAAGTCATGTAATTCAGGTCTTTCGGCGAGGGGCTGGTGTAATTTATGGAGTTGAGTATGCTGTCGGTTATGTTGAAGCCTGCACCGTTCGTCGTGGCTAAGTTTTGGCCTAGAATGAACGCGGGCGCTTGATTCATGAGAAGAGTCCGGTAGATCGAGAACCACATCACATATGCGTTGAATGGATCACCGTTGCTGAAGGTTACGCCCGGCCTTAGGAAGAAAGTGTAAGTCATGCCATCTGGCGAAACAGTCCAATTTTGAGCGAGAACGCCCACGTACGTAGTGTAGCTTTCACCGTTCGGCGCCAGTAGGCCTTGATAGACTTGCTCAACAATCTCCCACCCCGGCGTCGTGTAGGTAACCGCGGGGTCCATTGAGTCAGGTTGACTCTCTTCCTCCACAACCAACGAAGTTGGAGTTGCGGAGCTAGTTGCCAACGAAGTTGTGCTTGTGGAACTGATCGTGGAATAGTAATAGACTGTTCCGGCAACGGCTACAACTAGGACCACGATTACTACTATAGCCGCAACAATCTTCCGAATGCCCGACCTCTGCATATCAATCAGCCGTCGATAGAACGACTCCGCCCACGATTAGCTTCAGCCGTCCGTTTTAACATTTGGCATACGGTCAGACACCGCTGACCTAGCTGGAGGGCCTTCAAGCTTCATATCTTACGAACCGTTAGCTCAAATGGCCCGGCATATGGATGCGACTTTAGCCCAGCAGTGTCCAGCCTGCGACAGTCCATCCATGCAGACAAGCCAGACCGAATATGAAGTGGAACATTTCGGGACGGTACTAATTTCGGTGTCTGCGTGCACCCGATGCGGGTACAGACACAGTGACGTTACTACACTCACGAACCGCGAGCCGATCGAACTGAGAACCAAGATCTGGTCGCCGGAAGACCTCAACATCCGCGTCATCAAGTCTGGGACCGCAACTGTAAGCATTCCAGAGTTCCGCGCCACCATAACTCCCGGACAGTACAGTGAAGGGTACATCTCTAACGTGGAAGGCATACTAAGCAAAATTGAGGACGCACTGACCTTCATGCTGAGCACGGCGAAGGGACAGAAGCTGAGGAAGGGAGAAGCTATGCTCAGAAAGATGCGTGCCGCAAGAGACTCTAAGCCTAAATTTACGCTGGTAATCAAGGACCCTCTGGGAAACAGCGCCATCGTCGCTTCAAACCCTAAGAAAGTCAGGAAACGCAACTTAACACCTCGAGAGCTCCGGCACATTAAGTTCGGGCAATACGCCGGGCACCAAGACCCGGAATTACATTGAGGCGAATGAATTGAAGACCGAGAGTCTGGATCACCTGCAGGATCATCCGGTCGCGTCGAGCAGTGGAATAAGCATCAACATAGGCACCTCTCGACTGCTCTTCGACCCGACCTTGGGCAGACGCCTCGGAGAGGATTGGAACGTTTTCATCACTCATGCGCATTCCGACCACACCTACGGATTCGCAACCTCCGCCACGAAACATTCAACCCCCGAAACATTGCACATCTATGAATCGCTCACAAACCGCAAAGTCAAGAATGGTAAAACCGTGAGGATAGGCGAAAAAATGCGGTTCGATGACATTGAGATTAGGGTGCTTGATGCAGGTCATATGCTTGGATCTTGCCAATTCCAGTTGATCACGCCTGAATTCACCGCACTCTACACGGGCGACATCAACTGCGTCGATACGCTCACGACGAAACCCGCTCAGCCGGTTCCCTGCGATTTCCTTATCATCGAAGCCACCTACGGGCACCCATCCTACGTCTTCCCCCGCAGAGATACCATTTACGCGGACATAATCCGATGGACCATGACCGAGATTCGGGAAGATAGGCTACCGACGTTCCAAGTCTATTCGTCCGGCAAGCCGCAGGACATTGTTCGCCTCTTCAACGTCTACACGAAGATACCCGTAGTATGCTCACCCGGAATATCGCGTGCAAACGATGCCCACAACGAGAACGGCTTTCAGCTCGAGTACTTAGACTCATCAGCGCCGGATGGAAAGAAGGCGTTGAAGCAGAGGGGATGCGTCTACGTAACCACAACCCGCCGCGACCACATGCCACGCAACGCATCTAGGGCCGTGGCTACGGGATGGGCTCTACGAGAGGCTTTCCGCAGCTTCACCGCTTTCCCGCTAAGCAGCCATGCGGATTACAATCAACTCTTGCAATTCATCGCGGCCGCCAAACCGAAAGCCGTGTACATCTTCACGGGGTACGTGGACGTTTTATCCTCGCAAATAGAGAGAAAACTCGGAATCAAAGCTGGACCTTTACCGGCCCGCGCGCAAACGAAACTACTAGACTTCCCGAAGGCCGCTACCTGAAGAACAGGATTTACGGTTTCAACGTCATGTACATGAAGAGACTCACCGCAACCAGCCCTATCGACATCATCACGACGACCTCTGGCCTAATCTTTACGCCAGGCGTCTCTTCTTCGAAGAAACGAAGTAGGCCTGCGCTGGCAGCCGGCATAGGTGCTTCCCTTTTACGTCGCTTTTCTCGTGCGCCCGACATCGCTTACTCAACCTTCCCTTCGCCGAAGCCGGCCAATTAAACTTTGGTTACCCATGGCGCCGAGAAGCACCTCTCCTATTCAGGGTCTTGACAAAACGGCCCGTTTCGTTTCGCAATAAACGTCGCTTTAAGGCAACTAAATCTGCGGGTTCGTCTACATCCGATGCTAATCCAACCGACCTTACCACTTTTGCAGAGAAACCGCCCCGTTTAGCTACGGATAGGTGCTTCCGGAAACTGTTCTTTCCGAAAGTCGGACCTATTGCGTCCGGCGGCCGAAGGAGCAGAGCGTTCGTCCCACCTCCATCCTTAGACGGCGTGACCGCCACCGGATAATCGTCGGCGAAGTGTAGAAAGCGAGTGATTTCGCGCGGTGTGACGAACGGGATGTCTGAGGGAACAATTAGGGCGGCCTGGAATTTTCGACGCTTTGCGTCCCGTATGGCGATGCGGACACCTTTGTTTAGCCCCTTCCTCTTGCCCTCCCACAGAAAATGCACTCGCTTGGAGCGGACTAGTCGTCGTACGCGGAAATCCGCGCTTACTACCGTTACCCTCCTGATTCTCTTGACCTTTTGTAGGGTGCGGAGGATGTCAAGGAGCATGGCCGCGGACAGGCGGCTTCTGGTTGAAGCGTCGAGTTGCTTTGCGAGACGTGATTTTGATTCCTGAAGCACGTTTGCGGGCACTATTGCACATAGCCCGTCGGCCTGTCGTCTATGGCGCTTCAACTCTTGGTTTCACTTACAGCGATTCGGGCAAGGCGTACTTTGGCGCCTATCGTCTTCATCAAAGTCTGAGCGACAATCGTCTTGATTCCAAGCGATCTGATTCGCGGCGCGAGCTTGGCGTCAACGCGATCAATGATTAATGTGTCTAAGAAATCCCCGTATGTTTTTGCCACACCCGCGGCGCTACATTCGATACCCAGGGCTTTCATCAGCTTGTCCGCCGGGCCCTTCACAGTCTTCCCGCCCACGATGGGGCTTATCCCAACAATACGTGCGTTGGTCCTCCTAAGCGCCGAACGAATCCCCTTTACGGCCAAGATCGCTCCAATGCTTACAATCGGGTTGCTGGGAGAAATGATGATCCCATCGGCTTCCCTTATTGATTGAAGGACCTTTGGCGCAGGCCTTGCCGACCCCGCTCCTTTGAAGAACACTCCATTCACTCTTGGCCTAGTCTGGAATTTCACCATGTACTCTTGAAAATGCATGCGCGTACCTCCCGAGGATACGTATGTTTGAAGCATATCGTCGGTTGATGGTACAAGCGTAACGCCCAGCCCAAGCTTCGACACAATGTCGGAAGTCACCGCCGAGAGCCTTCTACCCCCCTCCAATTCTTCCGTGCGGTAGAGATGGGTGGCGAGATCGCGGTCGCCGAGGTTGAACCAGGGTTTGTAACCGTAACTTTGAAGCATTTTTTGACAGTAAAACGTGTCACGTTTGAAGCCCCAGCCTTTCAGTGGGTCCACTAAACCCGCAAGCGTGTAAGCGACGATGTCCAAGTCGGGTGATACGTGAAGCCCGTAGAAATGGGTGTCATCGCCCACGTTGCCAATTATGGTGATCTGCTTTTGCGGCAGGACTCTGATGAGGCCTTCGAGGAATCGAGCCGCGCCGACTCCCCCTGCTAAGCTGACAATCAAGAACGCAACCAATCGTGGGTAGGGGGTTCTTCCTCTATGTCTTGCTGAATCGGCTTATCCAAGGATGCCCTGACGCTAATTGGGGAACCATTGACGATAGCGGTGTCACAACAAAGTAGGGTAAGGCTACGGAGAAGACGGCGTGGAGGGCGTTGAAGATGCTTGTGAAGAACAGCATTGCAGTGAGGACTTGGGAGGGGCCTGCGAATTGCATGTGTAGCGTGGCTTGTAGAACGGTTTGGCTAAAGCCTAGGTAGTTGATTCCGAAAATAACCGGTCCGATATAGGTGAAGATAAAGAAGTTGAGAACTAGGAGTATCAGGACTCTGGTGAGCATCGCGAACGCAAGCATCAATCCGAGAGCGAAAGAGATCCTATTGTGCTTGAGTGATAGGCGCTGATAGACCGTGCTGCCCAACCATAGACCGAATAGCGTCGATAGCACCGCCGCGAATTTTGCCGCCGGCCCAAGCGGCTCGCCGTTCCCCGTGATGGTTAGGAAAAGCCAGTGAACCGTTGCCGTCACTAACGCGGGAATCGGACCGAAGATCAGGAAAGCCAGGACAGAGAAGAGTTCGGCCGGATCAAAGCGTAGAAACGGCAGGAGCGGGAACGCGGGTTGAATCTGGGCTGGAAGTATGACCGTGCTAAGGGCGGCCAGCGCCCCCATTACCGCAGAACCGGTCAGCGCGACGCTCCGCCTTGCAAATAGCCCTTCGGCCATTTGAACCACGAATGCCACGCACAGAAACATGCAACTACTTAACTGTTTTTTTATGACAATGTCACAAAATAAACATAGTATTATGATTAGATTATCATAATGTTACCTGTGTTTACCTACATCTTTAGCCCTAGCAATGAAGTCTCGGACTTGATCCGTATTTAGCGGTGAGAGAACCCTTGACCTGCCGACCTCGAAGACTTGAAGCAGGCCGGCGTTTCTGAGCACCTCAACGTGCCTGTGAACTCCGCCGTAATCCATCTTCAAGTTGCTTGCGACGGCCGTTATGTGCAATGGTTTCTTGCTATCCATTAGCATCAGCAGAATTCGTAGCCGAACGACGTTGCCCAGAGCAGAGAAAGTTTGAGACGCGGACTTCAGTTCTTCGGCAGCTGACAGGAGTGGATTCCTTCCTTTGTGGGACAGAGTGGGCAGCCTCCGGAAGTTAATCTTTGTTGAGTCCGATTCCTTTCCTTCGAGCGAACTCCGTCAGATGCTCTTCCGAGCAGAAATGATAAGTCTTCAGCTGCCCCTCCTCGTCCGTAGCAAGCGAGGTCGACGCCATAAGGTCAGATACTCTTCCACACAGATTACACATAACCTTCATGCAGAGACACGGCTTCTAACTAACGTAATGTAAGTCTCGCTCTCCTCCCTTTCGTGTCTCGCGCGGAAAACCGCGAGATAGGTCCTTCGCCTTTTGAACCGCATCCGCGTTCTCTTTGGCCTGCTTCTCAAGCGCCAGCAAATCAACGGGCACATTCAACATGCGTGAGAATAGTTCGAGGGCTGTCTTCGCCGCGTTAGCGTCCAATGACAGATAACCCGGAGTCTCGGCTAGAAGGCAGACCGCTGGAATCTTCTTTGGTTTGGCGAGGCCGAAAACAAGCCCGTTAGTTCCGGTTATAGCGCCGCCCGCTAGTTTCACGGCCCCTAACCCTTCCAACTCCTTCACCAAGCTCACGTCTGTGGCGCCGGCATACACTCGAGGCGGGTCCGCCAACTTGTCCGTTGCCATTCCGCCCATCGTTATCACTTTCCCTGCGCCAAATTTACCTGCCAAATCCAATGCAGCCTCCGCAAGCTCATACTGTCCTTCGGGAGAGTATGGCTGTTCATTTGCCGTGAATAGAATCAAATCATGACCCCCGGGCTTATTCTTCCAGAAATGAAATTCACCTTTCATCAGGCCAACCACTCCGTCTTCACCCAACCAGACCTTCGGAGAGAACATTGGCGAGTAAATTTCGGCGAAGAGTTCGGCATGCAATTCTTTCTGTAAGTGGTTCACGGCCAGCCAAGCAACCGACCCGATGCCTGGAAGCCCACACACCATAACGGCGTTCTCAAGGTTGGGTTCCTGGTAGTATCGCACTTCAGTTTGCAACTTGGCTCAACTCACGCGGCCGTTTCATCTAAGACGCATATGTTGAGCCTGGCCCGCGTAATAATGACTTGGATTATCAAGGAAGTTTCTGTTGGCCGAATCGTGTTAGAGTCCACGCAAATGGTTTTCGGCCCGTGGCCCGGTCCACTAGGCGATCCTTCTTCAAGGCTTTTAGGTGATAAGCGACGCACGCATACGACAGCCCCGTCGCCTTTGCAATTTGAGGTGCGCTCCTTGAGTTTTCCTCGAGGCTGAGAAGGATCTTACTCCTCGCCACCAATCCCGCTTTCACATTACGTTTACAGACAAGGTACGCTTTGGGGTGCAGTGCGCCGCGGGTTGGCATTCGACCATCTCAGACGAATTGGGCGAGTGTGGGCTGTTTCTTCTTCTCCTCCTTCTCGTTAAAGAGGGAATTGATCTCTTCCTTCAGAAGTAACAGCCGTTGTTGGTGGTACTGGCCCAAGTCGTACCGCTTAACCAAGTCCTGCGCCACGGTTAGATACTTTTCCACGCTTCCCTTGTAAACGGTTAAGGAGAGTTTCCCCCCACACCTCGGACAACTTTCCTTTAGAGGAAGGCGCCGGAATTTCGAATTGCATTTCGTGCACCGAAATCTCTGTCCCGCGAAGGCTTTCAGGTTTCCAGTCAGATCGCGCATAAAATGGGTTGAGAGCACTCGCTTAGCGACTTCCGCGGCTTCAACGGCTTTGATGGACTCTGCAAGTTTCAGTTGGAGGGCAACCTTGTCAAGCATCGAACCCAATTGTTTGTAAACACTCTCTAGGTTTCCGGCGGCGATGCTGCTCGTGCCCAGAGTAAAGCCGAGCGATTCCAGGACCGCCGATGAGCCCAGCCTGTCTTGAACCGTCTCGATGATTCGGGCCTCCGCCTTAGGGTCGGCCCGGTTTTGCGTATCCTCATAGAATTGTAGGGAGAGGTGTTGCGTCGATTCGATGTTGAACGCTTGACGGGCGATTTCTCGCGGTTTAATTCCTATGGTTAGAAGTATTGGCGCATCCATTATTCCTCCGATCCTTGAAGGTAGGAATTTCTTCGAGAAATTCAGGAGAATATCGAGCGCCAGACTAACCGAATCCTCGTCTCCATCACAATCTCTCCGCTTCGCGGCATGCCAGAACGGATGTGCGAATATAACGCTGGCCTTGGTGAACCCGACGATGCGGCCGATGACTCCGACGGAAGTGTGGGGTGAGAGGCCTATGACCAATTGGCCGACCAAGTCATCTTTCTTGTTAGCTTTGTAGAATGGCGGAAGGCCGTAGAGACCTTGCAGTAAACCGTCGATGAAGTGAGCCACTTTGACAAAGTAGTCTCCGCAACTCTCCGGCACGATGATGTCATGCACTCTGAGGCTGAGGACTTGATCCGGCGACTCCAGTTGTTTCCCGTTCACGTCTGCATTGTAGCCCATCTCCACGAGTTTCTTGACCGTCACGCCCACCTCGGCGGGTTTGAAGTGTGTCAGAGGGGCGTTGGTTGCGTCGAAGCGTATGGTTCCGTCCTTGAACATGGAGACGTCATACTTTGCCCTTAGGAGGCCTTTCTCAAGTGGCTCCGCCGTCTTCGTCTTATTGGTGAGGCCACGGACGCATTTCACGCTCTCAGGAGTAGCGGAAAGCGCGAGTTTTCGCTTCGCAGCGTTAAGCAGGTCGCGGATGGGGATACTCCTTTGACTGAAAGCCTGTGAGGCTTCTTTGCAGGAAGGGCAGGTGGCCTCGAGTGTATCGATGCCGCACTTGGGACATGTGAACGCTTGAACGGTTTGTCCGCCGCATTTCTCACACACCATTAGGTGGGTGATGCTAGCGCAGCCAATGCATTTGCGGTAAGCCAAGTCAACCGATACCACCGTATGTTCTCCAACCGCTTCGACCAAGTTTCTTCTCGCACCGCCCGCCAAGCCCAAGGGAAACAGGCAATGAACGACCGGACGCATCTCTCGCTGCTTCGCTTTCTCAGGCCTACCCATCCTTGCACCGACGTAGACCGGAGCTTTCCTCATAACGTGAATACCCGAAAGAGTAAGGATCTTCTCGAAAACATCCTTCCCCGAAGCCGCAGTCTCCTGCGACCCCAAACCCAGACATTCAAAGAGAACTACCGCATCTTCGTCGACCACCAACAGCCCGCTCTCGACTCTATGCGGAATACAGAGGTTCTCAAGAATCTCTTTGACCACTCGCTCGTTCTTGGTCGCTATCCTAGTACGCGACGCAGACGTCCGGCTGCTGTCCATGAGGATTGATCGCAGGTGGTCGAAATCCTGGGGGGCAATATTCTCCCAGAACCACGTGTACCTAGGATGCAGGGGAGTGCTCGAGTGCTTCGCCATCAGGACCGCCTCCTCAGCCGTAAGATTCTTGACATCCGGGACGGCAAGGGATCCCGCGAGGGTAGCTTCCGACAGACCGAGATGATCCGCGTAACTCCGCAGGTCCGGATATTGCGAGGCCTCAAGCCGGACTAAGTGGCTCCACCATTCTTCCACAAATCCCGAAGGTAACAGTGGACGATTGTTCTCCAAGAATTCGCCGAACCCAATGAGAATGTCCCCTAAGAACAGAATCTTGTCTATGGAGTCTAGGAGTGCTTCGGCCCGATTCGGGTCGGGTAATCTAACAACGGAGCCGTCCTTCAACTTCACTATCGGCGGCTCGATCGAATCAACCGCAGCCGCCACCCCTGCCTTCCCAGGCTTCTCCAGCCTCAGCTGAGTACCGACGGCAATGAACTTGCCAAGAACCACCATGGTGGATGGGTGAAACCCTACCGCAGCCAACCCGGTGTTCCTAGCCCTACCATACCTAAGCCTAAACCCGCCCTTGTATTGGGGGAAAGAGAAGATCGGACGCCCCGCCAAGACATCCTCCATGAACATGAACTCCCTCGCCTCTTCGGCTTCAGCGACAGGGGGTTTGATATCCCTCAGCCAACTCCAACCCTCTATGCCCAGGTTGTCGATGATCTTCAGCACCTTGTGGCTTCTGCCGATTAACCCGTCGTGAACCACCCTTAGGGCGCCGCCTCTGACTCTGTTCGTGTCTACTCTAGGGACGTTCCTATACGCCGAAACCTCTACCGGGTCGGTCTCAACACCGTTAACTTCGACCGGAAGGCGCATGACGGCGTTGAACAACTCTTCGTCGGAGACTTTGAACTGAAACCGTGCGACTTCACGCTCGTATAGCCGAAGCTCCTCCACGAACCTCTTTGCTTCAAGTTCAGTTGCCTTATACCTCGCCAAGCCGAGTTGGTGGCGCACGTAATCAGCGATAACGAGGATCAAAGCCATGTCAGTGCCGCCGGCAGATCTGATGGGGCCCGCAAAATAGACCGCCAAATACTTCGATCCGTCTTGATTCGCGCGAACCCTCACACTTGAGATGCCCTCGATCGGTGCGGCGGTAACCCCCTCGTCTAGTATAGCGGACGCGGTTCGGACCGCTTGCTCAGCCGCGCGTTCCCCCTCCATCCCGAAGTTGCCTAGAGAAATCTCCTCCGCGATTTTCAGCGCAACTAGTTCACGCGTCATCAGCAGTGAAAGCTCACGGATCCTCGTCGCCACTGAAGCCGGCCCAACCGCTTTCTCAACCCTTTCAGCCACATCGAACGTAACCAGAGGCTCCGGAACATCCGACGGATCGTACCCCTTCGCTCGGGCCTGTCTTGCCACGGAATAGATCTTGCCGAACTCTTCCTTCAATGTCTGAAAGTAGAATTCTTGTTCGTCGTGAGGGGTTGCGTCCAATCGGCTGACCGAATTAGAGAAGGGGCGCCCCCTTCTTTAAGACTAGGAGACGGTGCACACCATTCCGCGGGATTAGTCCCTATGGTGAATTTTCAACTGCAGCCGCGGGCGCTTGCGCCTTATCTTTGCCGTAGAAGGAGTCGGTGAACATGCAATACACGTCAACAATCTGACTTGAAGGAGTGGCCGCGAACTCGCGTTTCAGACCGCATGAACCACACTGGACAATAGCGGGCCCCGAGCGTTCGGGTAGCTTCACACGTATTGACTCTTCACCACAGACAGGGCAAGTGAACACGGTTGGAAGTTTCTTCTTCACAACCTTGATTACTCTTCTTCTCCGCCTGCCCAACTTCCAATCTCTCCGAATTCGGAAGCACCATCTCCCCGACTTATTTCAACGTTCTACTAGAAGAGAAATCAACGTGGATTATCTCCGGCAAAAGAAGAAGTGCGACCAACCACACGCGAGCGCATGTTTCCCCGAAATGAAGGCGGCCTACCGCCGGGTTCACTTGAGGCATTCCCAATGACTTAAGTGAATACAAAACTGTATCCATCTGGGGTAGTCGTTGGAGAAGCGATCCGAAGCCTACGTGGAGGCAAGAAAGTCTATCGATAAGACCGTTAGTGATCCAATCTCAGAACTCCTGTTGAGTCACAGCCAACTAACGCAGGCACAGCTTGAAACTCTACTAGCGGACTCGATTTCAAATGAGAAAACCCTAAAGAAAGGTGAAAGACGGCTTTTTAGGCCCTCAGGAAGAGCAACAAGCCGTGGTTCCTATAATCGAACGTTAATTCAAGCCCAAAATAACCTAATTCGCTCAATCTACACGATTGTGTTGGTAGGTTATGTTGGACTCTTCGACACTCCGGGGTTGCAACCGTTCCTTGAATTGTCTGATAACATTCAAAGTTATGCCGAGGAGCTAAAGACATCCGAACCCGCCGACCAATCCGCTCTGCGGCAGCTGGAAGCGAGGTTATGGGATACCATCTCTTCCCTTGCCCGCCGTCAAAGCTTCAAGGATGCACTCTGATAACCAGGGAAAGCTGTGATATCACATGATATTACAAGGCAGCACATTGGGGAAGTCGGAAATCAGTTCCGAGGAAGCGCGCTCTTGTAACCTGTGAAATAGGCTATTTTAGGTATTTAGAGGAAGAATCGACACGTATTGTGTGACGTCATCGTGAGCTGGTTTGATATCACCTAACTATCACGCGGCAATCATTGTGACGTCATGCTTCCCAGGTGACGTCACACGTGTAGAAGGCCTTAAAGCCCATTCCACATTGCAGGGTTCATGACCTTGGACTCATTCGCCCTATCCATAGACGTAATCTCACTCCTATCGCTAACCCTAGCCATCCTCATAGGAGTGAAAACCGTCCGATCATTTCACCAGAGTAAACAGGCCGTAATTGAGTCCGCATCATTACTCACCGTAATCGTAGACGCTCTAACGTCACGAATTCAACGTTCAGAATCCGCGCTCACCAATCTACGGACGGACATCGTGAGCGTTACTCGACGCGGCGACATGCTGGAGACAGGGCAGAAGCACCTGAGCGTGGCATACGATCAGATGATGCGTCAAGTACAGGAGACGCTGTCAAACGACAAGAAGCTACTCACGGATCTCGAACAGTTGAGGGCGAAGGTTAACGAAATTCCGCAAGGAAGAGAAACGGTCGATGGATTGCCAAGCCGCGATAACTTCGCAACTACTCTTTCCGAAGGAGACATGCTCTCTGCGTTAACACCTACAGAACGGCTCACCCTTGAAATCCTAAGGACTGAGGGCTCCAAAGGAGCGCCAGAGTTGGGCAAGCGCTTGAAGAAATCTAGGGAGCACACATCCAGACTGATGAAGAAGCTGTACATGGAAGGATTCGTGAAGCGGGAGTCAAATCATACTCCCTTCAGATACAAGCTGAATGATGAGGTCCGATCAGCTTTGGAATCGGCCGGTCAGCTTACGGAGGAACGACCGGCGACGCCTTGAGCCGGTAGAACCAATGGGCCGGGGAGCCGGACCTTTCTAATGTGCCTCGATCCGCGAGTCGCGATAGGTAGGTTGACACGGCTCCGAGAGTGAAGTCATCGCCCCAAGTTTCTCGATAAGATTGGCAAATGTGCCTGGAGTCGAATGCGTGGCCGGGGGGCTGCGTGTTGATGACGTCCATCAGCTTACTCATCTTGCTCTCGTAACCCTGCGAATGGGAAGAATGCTCATTGGAGCCGGCGACGATCTCCGCATATTCAAGAAGTCGGCCCACTTTGTCCATAGTGAAGTCTCCTTCAATTGCCAGACTATGTTTCACGCCGGAGCGATCGAAGAACTCCAGTTTGATGCGCTTCTTCATGGATAAGGATACACAAGTCAACATGTTTTAAGTTGATGTGTGTTGTTGAGAGTTATTTGTTATGATTTCACTGGAATTATTAGCCGTGCAGTGGAAATAAAGGGGTTATCATGCTGCTCAACAGAGGACAACATGTTAATCTCAACGAACATCACTTCGGCCGCCTGCCCCTAACCCCTTGATTTCGACTGGACATATAGATTGAATGAAGATGTTGCACGTAGTAAGGACATGGGAATTCTAGAGTGTGAGATATAATTTCGTGAATGCCATGACATTTATTCGAAGCACGCCAACTTATCACGACCTATCGTTACTAATATGACATCTTACACAAACTGACCTACCGTACGTTCTAGTGGAATTCAAGGGGTGAGGGGGTCATTCACGGGCTTTTCCAAACCAACTACAACAATTTTTCAGAGCGGTAGCATACATCTTAGCACGCGACTCCAGTGGTCATAGTTGATTTTCTTGTACAACAAGCATTAGGTACCTTTCAAGTGCAATAGCGGGATTACCACTGGAGGGTTGGTCCTATGCCACAACTAGACGCTATGGAGACTCTATTTGACAAGTATCTCTCAAACGCCAAAATATTCGCGGAACGCGACGTATTGCGACACGACTATATGCCTCCACACCTGCCGCACAGAGACGAACATATCCAGCGTCTTGCGGGCATACTGGCCCCTGCCCTACATCAGTCGAAAATATCCAACGTCTTCGTCTACGGAAAAACGGGGACAGGGAAAACAATCGTAACGAAATTTGTTCTTGACAAACTAGAGAAGAAGGCGGCAGAGATCGGCGCACCGGTGAAGATGGCCTACATCAATTGCCGACTAGCAGGAACCAATTACCGCGTTCTCGCGGAGATATGCAGAGCGATAGGAGTTGAGGTCCCATTTACCGGAATCGCGGTGGGGGAATTATTGGATAGGTTCTCCAATGGGATAAATGCGGACAGGACGGCTCTACTCGTGACGCTTGATGAGATTGACGCACTGATCAAGCATAACGCGGACGATTCATTACTTTACGAGCTAACCCGTATCAACGAGACGTTAAGCGCCTCTTGGATTAGCATAGTTGGAATATCCAACGACCTCCACTTCAAGGAGTTTCTTGATCCGAGAGTTCTGAGTTCGCTCAGTGAAGAGGAGGTTGTTTTCAGGCCGTACCTTGCGGACGAGTTGTTCGACATTCTGTTCGACAGGACGAGGCTAGCCTTTCTGGAGGGGGCACTTGATGAAAATGCGCTCCGGCTTTGCGCAGCCCTCGCGGCCGGTGAGCACGGTGATGCGAGGCGAGCGCTTGACCTCTTGAGAGTCGCCGGGGAATTGGCTGAACGGGAAGATTCCGGACGTGTGGTTGAACAACATGTGCGCCAGGCACAACAGAAGATTGAGCACGACCGCGTCTCTGAGGTGTTGAAGTCCTTGCCCGTCCATTCGAAAATTCTACTCGTCGGGGCGTACCTATTGAGTAATCACCTCGCGGGCGGCGCAATCACAGGCGATGTCTATGAGGTCTACCATGAACTGTGCGGAGCCACCGACCTAGAACCTCTGACGCAGCGCAGGGTGAGCGGGCTCATCAACGAGTTGGACGTGATGGGAATATTGAATGCGCGCGTGGTCAGTTTCGGGCGATACGGCAGGACTAAGAAGATAAGAATCGGAGTGTCTCCAAGAGTTATCGCTGACACATATGCCGAAGACAACCTCGCGGGGCGCCTCTTCGGCTACGTTCCGAAATCGCTCCAAAAGTTCCAACCAAAAACTGCCTAGAATTATTGGAGTTGATGGCGGAGCCGTCGCGTCTGGACGCAATGGAAGAACCGTTCTCGTCCTAGTGCTCCTGGAGGGTACACGAATCCTGGACATTAGGCTGGGCGAGATTGACGTTGACGGCGTCGATGCGCAACAAACCCTCCTTTCCCTCCTAAGCGCTCTTTCATACGACGTTGTGATGCTGAGTGGAATTTCCTTCGGCGGATTCAACCTAGTAGATATCAAGGCGGTCGCGAGGAAGGTTGGCAAACCCGTGATCGCGATAATCCGTGAGAAACCGAACAATCGAGAGGTCCGGGACGCGTTGAGAAAGCATTTTCCTGATTGGGAAGACCGCTGGAGAGCGGTTAAGGGTGCGGGACGACTCTATTCCTGCAAGCCCGTTGCTGATGAGCCGAAGTTATACTTTGAAGTGAGAGGATCCTCGCCGTCCGCGGCTGGGAGAATAATTGCTGCTTCCTCCACCATTTCCCGTTTGCCGGAACCCGTGAGGGTCGCGGGTCTTGTAGCTAAAGGCCTGCGCGGGTGCGGCATCAGGATTCCATGAAGTTGATCAGGCGAACTTGCAAGGTTTGCAGGTTGAGCGCTGTCAATAGGCCCGGCGTCGGAACGAGGCCGACCCTACGTTGATAGTCTGTCTGCGCTTGCCATGCGCCGGAATTAATGATCTGCGTTCCACGATAATTCTCGTGTCTGACCACGTGAATGTGCCCCGACTGGAAAACGTCAGGTACTTTTTCGATAACTAGATGGTCGACCCGTTCCGGTGCTATTGAGGTTCTGTTCCCGTACTCGGACGCAAGGTGTCTGCATTGCAGTTGTAGCCTCATCGCTTTCTCGGGTTGAGCAAAAGTCATGTTCGGCGCGCTTGAAAGCACGTCGTCCAGACTGCGCCCGTGGTGGAGCAGGAATCTGACGCCGTGGAACGCAACTTCAGACGGGTTGCCAAGGGAGATGAGGTTGCGAGATTTATAGATAGGTTCGCCGAAATTCTTGGGGATGGGAGGTTGTGGCAGGGCCTGCCTAACCGGGTCGTGGTTGCCCGGAATCACAACGGTTTCGATGTAGTCCGGAATCCGTCCAACATACTTCGCCGCCTCTCTGTACTGTTCATATAGGTCCGTAATCGCGAGTTCATGCTCCTGCCTGGGGTAAATTCCGATTCCGTCGACCACGTCTCCGCAGATTACGAGGTATTTAGTTCGTTCAGCAATTTCGCGTTGGTTCGCCGTCCCAACCTTAAGGTCGAGCCAATCAAAGACTCGGCCGAGCTCCCTACTTAGAAACTTCTTGCTGCCGACGTGCAAGTCCGAAAGTAATACAGCCCAAACCTCTTCGTCTGCCGGCCGGGCTTTGTGTTCCGGAATGTCTGGAAGAAGAATTTCTTTCGCGACGAACAGATCACCTTTCGCTCTAACTCCGAATACGCAGATCACTTGATCCAAGGGTAGTCTCTGCGCGACTTCATATGCGGCCCGTTCCTCTGGCGAGACCAGGACCGTAGCCGTATCCTCTAAGTCATCTAGCTGAAGGAATAATCTCCTCTGTCGTTCCCGTTTCTCCATGACCATCGCGATAAATTTCACTTTTTGATTTTGGGTTTGGGCTAGGGCGATGGCTAGGGAGGTGGCGTCGCGTGCGTCGGGTCGCGCAGCGAAAGCTTTGCACAGTTTCTGGAATCTATCTCTGAAATAGTGTGAAAAGTCGTCTATGCTTCCGCCGGTACCAATTTCCTTCGACGGATCATTGAGCACTTCACATCTCGAGTTCATTTGTTTTGCAGGGATGGTTTGCGAGACTGAGGCTGGATTCGCGAGTTCTGCAGGCCTGGGTTTGGACAACGCTAGTAGCTGCTGTTTAGTCAGTATGCAGCCACCGTTGGCGCCTTCGCCGATAGTGAGTAGGAGATTTCTCTCGAACTTGGATGCCTGAGGCTCATCCAACGTCTTGAGGTAATCGTAGGCGGATCGATCAAGTTGGTACCCTGCCGACGTGAGATCTTGAACAAAGCGTCGAAGATGTTCCGTAGACAGGTCCCCATTCTATATGGTGAAGGCAGATCAGAATAAGTGCTTTTATTGGGCGATACGCATGCTTCAAGAACGAAATACAATAACACCGTAATCATGTTCTAAGATCAAGGAGGCTTCCAGGTTGAGTGATGATGGCAGGGTCAAGACGGGAATAAAGGGTCTCGATGAACTAATTGAAGGCGGCTTGCCGAGGGGCTTTAGTTTTCTGTTGCTCGGCGGGCCTGGAACCGGGAAGACCACATTCGGCGTTCAGTATTTGTACAAAGGAGCCACCGAGTACGGGGAGGGCGGAATGTACGTTACCTTTGACGAGCCCCCATACTCCATCACAGGCAATAGTGAGAGGTACGGTTGGAACCTCCTTGAGCAAGAAAAGTTGGGGAAGATAGCTTTCGTTGACGCCTCACCAATAAAACGTATTGAGTCCAGGCCCAATACGTTCGTGCCTCCATCGCTTGGGCAGAGCTTTCTCGGCGGAGCCAAGTTCAATATCGAGAGCATACTTGCGGCGATCAAAGAGGTCAAACAGAAGGTAAACGCCAAGCGTTGCGTAATTGACTCCATTTCAGCGCTGACTCTCCAGTATAAAGACGAGTTTGAAATTCGCCAGCAGACGCTTAAGCTAATCAAGGATTTGACGGAGATGGGCCTTACGACAATCATGCTGGCCGAGAACCCTGAAGATAGGCAGGATATCACTCGTTTCGGTGCGGATGCTTTTCTCGCGCAGGGCGTAATTGTCCTGCACATGTACCGCGTTGAAGAATCCAACGTGAAGGCCCTTGAGGTTAGAAAAATGAGGGGAGCAAAGCACACGGACAGATTGTGCCCCTACAGGATAACGTCGGAAGGAATAGAGGTCTACCCGGAAGAAACCGTGTTCCGCTCCGTCTGAGACAGCGGAAGAGGGGAACCTTTGTCCGAGTACGATCTGAACCCGGAAGAGGAAGATCGCCTCATTGGCAATATAGCGAAGAGGGTCGTCGACTACGGGCTTGAGGCCCCCGCTATCATGTTTCTTGAAGTGTTCAGGCCGCTATCATTCATCGCATCCCAGCTCGCGATTGTCGTGCTGGGGCCTTTGCAGTGGTTATTTGAGCTTGAAGGTCCGAAGTACACAGGGTTATTCATGAAGAAGGAGAACGTCGGGAAGCTTATCGACAGTATAGAAGGACTCTCTAAGCCTAAGCCTTTGCCGGCTTAGATTTGGCCTCGTTCAAATTGGCTTTGGCGCGATTTCGATCTCTATACATGTAGTAGCCGAAGACCACCAGAAATGCGACTATCGCTAATGGCGCGTAAGCCCCTTCTTGAGGTGTCCCCATTCCCAGGGCTCGCCAGGGAAAGGCGGGGTCGCCGAGGAGAAATTGAACTCTCTGAATCAGCACCGCCATTCGTCCCAGAACCGTGCTTCCGAATACGGCACCGAGAGTCGCGAGAATGAAGTATTTTCCAACCTTTGTGAACCGTCCCCACACGCCTTTCTGTTCTCTGTGTAGGATGAAGTAGCTCAATGAGAGGATTGTTCCAGCAACCAGAACCACATTGTCTAGCGTCACCAGTGCGTTGCCGCTGATTATCGGGATCATTGTCGCAGTGATTTGCTTCACAAAGAATTCCGCGAAAATACTCCAAATTGTGACTCCTAACCCGTACCCGATTGATAGGCTGAGTGGCAGCCTGTACAGAGATGAATACTTCTTCGTAAACTGAGCGTAGAAGAGTGCGCCGAGCGCCACGGGAATTATGAAGGTTAGGTTTCCGTTAACGAAGATTGGGGTTAACGCTTGGTTGATGAAGAGACGTAGGGAGGCCGCGAAAGCGTAGCCGCTTGCGAGTCCGATGAAGATGTATTCGGTCAGCCTGAAGAATGAGTTTTCCTTGTACAGGAAGCTTAACACCATTAACGTGACAAATACGCCGACCCAGACTCCGATCAGGTCAACTACGTTCATGCTGATTTGCTCCTGGAAATGGTTCGTCTGCCGACGAAGTAGGCCACGTTAGCGAATACGACCATCGCAACGATCAGCAAGTGGGACGCGGATAATGCGACCATGCTAGAAGAGGCTCCGCTAATTCCTATGCAGCAGTGGTACTGCTGATAGAGAAGTGTCTCGTACTCAGCGGCCGCACGCATGCTGAATAGAACACCTACCAGTTGACCAGAGTTGTATAATGGCATCATGCCCGGGGCGATTGTTGCCGTTGCCCCTATTGCCACCGGAATCTTGTACGCCCCTTCCCAATATTGGACGTAGGAGTAGGCTGCGCTGCTGTCGTCGTCAAAGGTGATCACCAATGAGGCAACCTTGACGGCGGGGAACTCTTTGATTATTGGTAGGCTGGCGGTGGGGTTGCCGTGCGTGTCGAGAGGTAAGAACTGGGCGATGTTGCTTGGCATTCCTATTAGCGTGGCAGTGTTAGGAATGTAGCCCAGGTTTGCGTAGTCGACACCGTAAGTCTTGTTGCCCTTATTCACCGTGTCTAGAACAGCGTCCGCCAGCGTCGGACCATTATTGTCGAGTGCAACGAAGAGTATCTTGACCGGCCTTAGGAAGAGCTGTTGCGTAACAACTATTGCTTGTGGATGCAGCTCCGGTACCACGCTTGTCGCGTAATCGAAGCTCTCCACAACGAGGCTGTTCGGGGGCAGGTTTTGGATGAACTGATACAGGGCAAGGGTCGTTGGGCTGACTGGAACCGCGACGGTCGCATGTGAAAGAAGCGGTAGCGCAATAACAAGTAGCAAAATCACGTACACCAGCCTCGGGTCGGATTTTAGGGAAGACGCCAAAGTGCAACCCTCACCAAGGGTACCGGATCATTCTTCGTACGCTGAAGACAATGATTCCGAGCGCGGCGCCAATGAGAATGCCTCGCTGCCCCGCAGTATTAGGAAACGCCATTATCCAGTCACGAATCAGGCTGAAACCTGGCCAGATCAAATCTGCAATGGGCGCTTGCCCCAGAACAACGAGTAACCCAGCAACCAACAGAATAGTGGATTCCAGAGACCGCGCTTTGAAAGCTCGATACGCGGCTGAAGCTATGAAGAAGGCGAGGAGCGCGAATATGCTTGAGTTAATGTTTACCATTATCTTGTAGTACAGGAATTCCCAGATGGGCGTCGAAAATTGAATGACGCTCGCCGGGATTACGGCGGAGTTCGGGTCCAAGGCGAACGGTGACGCAATAGCGCTGAAGACGAGCATGCTATAGAGGCAGAGAAGGAGAATTATACTGTATCTCCACGTCGCACGTTTTCTCTTAATGTTGATCCAATGCACACGTGTGAGGTTAATCACGCCTATCGCGAATGCCGCCGTTAGAACCGCAGTTATGTACGCTAACAACTGATCGGAAGCCGCCTGCAGGTCGACAACCCCGGGAACCGCAACATAGTAAACGATCGCGTAGAAGAAACCAAGGCCGAAGATTATTATCTGAAGCCCCAGGTCTCCACGGCTCATCTTCTTCTCATCTGAACTCAATTACCCAGCCTCCCTCACAACCCCAATAGATAGACCAGAATTGAATTACCGAAAGTGACGAGGACCGCGCCCACAAGGATTAGGAGAATCGCCAAAATCTTCCCCGCATCCGGGCCGACAAGCTTTGAAATCGCGTCAGGATCGGATGTAAGATAACCTTGCGCAGTGTACAATTCCTCACCAATCAAGGTGAGATCGCAAGTTGTCGCGAAGAAGGGAAGTTGATCAGTGTTTGTGGTGCCGCCGAATTGGTAGAGCGCCTCCGCCCTACCCGTCTCCGCTACTTGCAGTGCTTCTGCCTGGAAATCTCCGACGAAGAAGTTGACGGCTGGTTTTTCTCGCCGTAGAATGCCCATGACGCCCGCGGCATACGCGAACTGGCGAGTGGAAACGTAGCGGACCATGTCGGCGGTGAATTCTTTCTCTTTACCCGCCTTCGTGTAGGCTCTTTTCACCATGTCTTCGGTCATTTGCTGAACTTGGGGGTCGGAGTTGGCGACTATTATCCGAGCGTCGTGCTCAACGCAATGCTTGACCACGTAGTCGAGAAGCGCTAGTCCCGCTAGGGTGTCGGGGGAGGTAACTGTGCCCGTTCCAGGGGTGAAGAATACCGGCCGGTTAAGCTCGGCAGCCTCCTTGATCCATTCGTCAATCTTTTCAAGGCCGGGGATGCCCCTCGTCTTGAGCTTCTTTTTGGATGCGATTCTGGTTGTCTCATAGATGGCAACTAACACTATGATGAGTAAGACGGCCTGCGAAATCCTTCCAGGTATCAGCTCGAACATGAAACGAACACGCAAACGTTTCCCGTTGTATGCGTCAGTTTGCTTAAGATACTATCTATGCGTGGAAAAAATCGAGCCCGTCCAACGGCGGCAGGAACAGGATAAAACGGAAAAAAAGTGTTTGACTCAAACCAAGCCGACAAGCCTCAAGAGGCTTATGCTACCATTTCCTCTTGTCTAACGTTCTTGTCATGCTCAGTTCCCAACTTCATCTTAACCTTACGTTTCTTCGCCATCTCAATTCACCTCCATGTCTACTGGCCCTGTATAACCAGACTGAAGGCCTGTTCGGAGGAACCTTGTATATAATAGGGGTTGGAGAAAAAGGTAAAAAGCGCGAATGTTCTACATTTCCACTAGTGGAACTTAGTGTCTAGAACATTCGAACCCGGACGAAAACGACGGTTAAGCCGAAGCATAAAAATTAGTTCGGATATGTACGAGCGGCTGGTAAGCCTACAGGGCTTTCTCCAGTTGAAAGAGAGGCGTAAGAGGAGCATGGACGAGCTCATTGAATTCATCCTCTCCTTCGTACCGGACTTGGAGATCGATGTGGACGAGAACTACTACATAGTGCAAAGTAAAGCCAAGAAACAAACGACCTAACCCGTAAACGCTCCGAATATGGCCTCTGAAGGGCCATACGGCCGATTTGCGAGCCTATTTGCCGCATTGAAGTTTATACCGGCATACGCCTCTGGTGCCCCGTAAGGGGCTGTGGCGCGGGAACCGAACTTGAAATCCATGCAGCTTAGAGTGCGCAATTCGCTGACTCGCCGAAAGGAGATTCTCAGTTCAACCGGTGACTCGCTCAACATGTTCGTATGCGGGCCCACCGTCTACGATTACGTCCACCTGGGCCATGCGCGAACCTACATTGCTTTCGACACAATCACACGTTACTTGAAGTTCTCGGAGTATAAGGTCCGCTACTTGATGAATATCACCGACGTAGCCGAAAGGATTGTGCAACGGGCCGAGCAGTTGAAAAGGGACCCGTTTGAACTCGCACGTGAATACGAGGCGGCGTTTCTGGACGATATGCGAGCGCTTGGCATTTCGGAGGTCGACGAATTCGAGAGGGCTTCCGAAGCAATTCCGAAGATGATCGCCCAGATCGCCGGCCTGATCAACAAGGGGTTCGCGTACGAGACTGAGACAGGCGTGTACTTCGAGGTGCAAAAATACCCGAAGTTCGGCCAACTATCCGGCCAAAGCCATGAGGAACTCAGCTTGCGGCGGTTGGAACTGTGTTCCTCAAAGCGGAACCCAGAAGACTTCTCGTTATGGAGAAAATATGACAAAGGCCTAGCATGGGACTCCCCTTGGGGGAGAGGTAGACCGGGTTGGCATATAGAAGATACAGCCGTGTCCATGGCGGCTTTCGGAGATACCTACGACATTCACGGCGGCGCTTCGGAACTAATCTTCCCACACCACGAAGCCGAGATTGCCCAGGCAGAATCGCTTACCGGGAAAGCACCCTTTGTTCGATATTGGCTTCACACCGGATTGCTCAACGTGGGCGGCCGCAAGATGAGCAAATCCTTGGGTAACATGATTCGGATCCGCGACGCCCTTAAGGAGTACACGGCCGCCGAACTACGATTTTACTTCAGCACCGTTCACTACAGAGAACCGATGTCATACTCTCACACCGGTGTGAACGACGCCAGGCATCGGCTAAACATCCTCATGAAGAACCTCGCCTCCTTCACGCAAACGGAAGTACGCGGAGGCGCTGAAAGAGAAAAAGCCTCGGCCACGTTGGCCAAGCATGAGGCCGCATTCAAACGGTCCATGAACGATGACTTCCAAACCCCCCGGGCACTGACGGTTCTGGAGGAGTTCGCGAGTGAGTTGGGAAAGCTGGGTGGGAAGGTAGATCAAGATTCGAAGGTAAATCTCGAAGCGGGATTCCGTAAGATGGCGAACGTGTTGGGGATACTTCCCCTACAAGGCTAGTATAACCATGCGCGGAGGGGCCGCCGCGCTTCCTTAAGGATGAAACGCCAAGCCTCCTTCCCGGTATCGAAGTAGTACCACTCGTCCTTTCCTCCGGCCACATGCTTTCGCAGCTTCGGATTCCAAACCCTGTCGCAGATGTTTACACAGTAGCTCCCCCGATAGGTGCCTGTGAAGATGAAGCCACCGTTTGAGTGGTTCGCTAAGTCTCCATCCAACCTTATGCCCTCATCCTCGTCAAGGGCTTCAATGAAATCAAGGAGATCCTGATCATCCTTGATGCGCCGCTCAACGTACAGTTCCCTCTTTTTGGAGCTCCGCTTCCGCGCCCTCGCCATGTGAATCCTTATCCACCCAGTTGATCTTGCTCTATTCACGTTTGGAGGAGCGCCCATTTAGCCTTGATTATGCGAAGCATGGAGCAGAGGTGAGCGCCAGTTGCCTTCGCTTCTAGTGCTATACGATGGTGAGAAGGTTGAGACAAGAAATCTTCCCGGCCGGCTTCGGGGACTCGCGTGGGATCAGAAAGGCTCGCCACTAGCGGAGTCGTCTTTAACGCTTGTCGGCAACGCGGGACGAATGCTCAGAATTGAAATTAAAGATGTGAAGGACCACGCCAGCTTAGCGACCGCTACGCCTAGCGTACGGCCTGTCTCGGTTAACCTACGCTCCGTTTCGATTAACCCAATCGACAACACCGCTCTAATCGTTGGTAACGCCGGAACAGTTATCGCGAGCAAGCCCGACGGCGTTTTGGCGAAGATGTATGCGCCGAGCTCCGAGAATCTACGCGCGGCCAGCTGGAATTGGGACGGAAGGACGGCGCTCATTGCGGGGAATAATGGCGCTTTGCTCCACTACACGGAACATGGTTTAGAGCCGATCTCCGGCGGCCGCGCGAACATGAGGGGAATATCTTGGCGTAAGAACATGCGTGAGGCTCTCATCACTTCCAATTGTTTCGCCGAGGAGTTTATTCCGTCGCCGAACCTCTTTCTGTTTGATGCAGTAAAGAATACACTCAACCCGGTCAGCGAGGGGCGTTCGGACTTGATAGGGGTGGACTGGAACCCCGACGGAAACCTCGCAGCCGTTGTGGGATATGATGTGGTCTGGCATACGGGTTTCATCGGAACCTTTGACGGCTCAAACCTATCTCCACTGCCATTTCAATGGACCCAAGTCTATCCAACCGCAGTGAGCTGGGATCCAACGGGTCGAACAGCGGCAATTGCGACTTGCGTCGCGCAGCCGCATTCCGGCCAGGGCCGAATTATTCTTTGGAACGGTGAGACCTTCCGGGAGATTTACCGAAACGAAGATTTCTTCTTCACCAGTATTGCGTGGTCTCCCGTGGGATTCAAACTCGCGGCAATCGCCTCAACCGAGGCACGCACATTCGACAGTTGAAACTCTGCGGGACACAATAACGTTAGGAGCCAGAGTCCAAAGTTATATGTCTCCCTAAGAGAGACTGCGCTACGAATCTAACGGGTAAGATCGTACGGGGTTCATGCCAACGAGCGAGAAACAGAACACGATTTTCTACCTCAAGCTACAGTGGATTTCCGCTAAATCGGACGCCGAACGGGAAACCATCGGAAAGAAGATTCAACAGGTTCTGGCAGCATCTAAATGAGAACGGCCCGAAACTGGTAGAGACCGTGAGCAACCGAGTTAACCTAACCGCAATTCAAGAAGCAAGTCGTAGAATAGCGGGTTACGCGTACAAGACGCCACTCTACCACTCACCCGCGCTGAGTAAAGCGACCGACGCGAACGTCTACCTAAAACTGGAGTGCTACCAACCAATACGCGTCTTCAAGATTCGCGGTGCCGCAAACAAGATCCTTCAATTAACGCAAGAAGAGCGAAAACGAGGCTTAGTAGCAGCATCATCCGGAAACCACGGCGTCGCCGTTTCATATGTCGCAAAACTAACCGACAGCCGAGCCACAATCGTCGTGCCAACGACGGCGGTTGAAGAGAAGGTCAGATCGATCGAGGAGTACGGAGCAACAGTCGTAAAGGAGGGCTTATTCCATGACGAACGCTTCGCTAAAGCCATTGAGATACAAAAAACCACGGGCGCCGTTCTAATTCCTCCATTCGATGACCCCGATGTAATTGCCGGCCAGGGTACCATAGGGATGGAAATTCACGAGAGCCTACCAGATGTGGACACGGTCATTGTGCCCATCGGCGGCGGAGGCCTCATCTCCGGCGTAGCCACAGCCATAAAGAACCTGAAGCCCGACGTCCAAGTCTTCGGGGTTGAACCCGAAAGAGCCTCATCCATGCACCAATCCGTGAAGAACGGCAAGATCACGCATCTAACAGACACAACTTCCATAGCGGACGGCCTAGCCACGCGGGCACCAGGACAACTAACCTTCGAGTACGTAAAACAATACGTGGACGAAATCCTGCTCGTGAGCGAATCGGAGATTGAAAAGGCGGTATTCACAACCATGAAGGAGTGCCACCTTGTCATCGAACCTTCAGCCGCAGCCGCCATCGCAGCTTTACTAGAAAAACTTCATCCAAGAAAGAATGCTAAAATCGCCGTCGTTGTAAGCGGCGGAAACGTCTCCTTGAAACTCCTGCGGACTATTCTATCTAAGTACAGTTAACTTCGGAATCCTATCTGTTCAGACATCTCTTATCCAATCAAGTATCTGTCTTTCCAGAATTTACTAATTTCCTCGCTAATGACTGCCCAAGAATTCACTTTTTCTTGAAAGTTTCCCTCTCCCCATGAATTTCCAAAATCATAGCTGGGACATGAGATGTCTTATCCTGAGCGATAGCCTCAAAATATACCGAGGACCCCGCTTTCTTTAGTCGGTCTCTAACGTTCTGCGTTAGGTTCTTCAGCGCATCTTGTTCGGAATTGCCTCTATACGACAAGCCTACTCCACAAACAATGACCTGTCTATCTTTATACATTTTAATTGAGCGGCTATCATTTTGTACTATGCAAATTCTTGGTTTACTATGATAAAATATTAAGGGTTAAACGGAAAATCAGATAAATGAGAGCAGCGTTAGTTACCTGTAGTCTTGCAGGTTTCTTAATGAATCTTCATAGATGGTGTGTGTCTATCGGCGTCGCTTCTATCTTCATGTTGCTTGCCGTTCAATCGGCGTACGGTTTACAGGGGGCCTAAATGTGGATGAAGACCGTACCCGAGAACCCAGTAGCTAATCAAACCATAAAGTTCACCGTTTACACCGGTGCCTCAGGACTCCAATTCTACTTTGCTATTTTGAGTAATAACCTCGGTGAAACTTGCAGCGTAATAATTCAGAATTTCAATACACAGAAACCGCCCATTGTGTACGCCACCGAACAGTCCAGCGCTCCTGCGACGGGTATGTTGATAGTCACTTTAACAGGTGGATTAGGAGCGGGAGCCTATGTGGTCGTAGTTTTGGGAGCAAATTCTGCTTACACTCCAAGCGGATGCTGGGACATCCTAGTTGCCCAGTGAAACGCAACAAGGCAAGACAAGCCCTAAGCTTCCACTGTAAACGATACGGAATAGGCTAATCAGAGCGTTTTGAACTAGAGGATGAATATCCCAAGCTAAACATGTGCTCAAGGTCGTAGTTGCTGTAGCACTTGAAGGCAATGAGAGTCGTTGTGCGAAGTATGCCCTTGACCTTCGCAAATCCCTGGGTAACAACTCCGGCCAAATCCTCGGCTTCCTTCACGCGAACCATCACGACAAGGTCGAAATCGCCCGCAACAGAATAAACCTCGGTTACCCCTCCGATTTTTAACAATTCATCGGGAATGGCTGCGATCCGGTCCCGCTCAGCATTCATCATGACAAGTGCGGTGATCATGGACGGCACTCGGCATAGTTGCCGTCCCTCCCCGTTCTTAAATTCTAGCCCAATCGTCGGCGCGGGCACTGGAGATGATTATAGGCGCTTCTCGAATACGAGGCTATGTTGCCCCCATGGGTTCCTTCTGAAACCGAGCCGTTTCGCTACGGATATTTCGTATCGGTTGTATGGAATGTAGGAGCTTAGGATCCGTGCCCCCATGCCACGGGCGATTTCTCTTGCGGCTTTGAGAGATTGCGCGAATGGGCCTTCCATGATAGTTACGCTGCTGCGTTGGGCTCTGAAAAGTGAATCCGGCCGAGTGACTAGAAGAGTCGCGGCTCCAGAATAGTACAGTTCTCCTTCGTCCCGTATCCGTATGAGAAGGCTCTTAGTGAGTTCGACGAAATGGCGCCTATATCCAATGTACCCACGCGTCTTAGCCGCGTAGCTTGATTTCAGCAACGGCAACAATTGGGCTTCGGATGGGAAGCTTGGGTGAGCGCTCCCATGCGGCTTGACGCGACCCAGGCTACAGGAGATGTGAGCGGCCTCGCAAACCCTTCTGAATCCTCCCCGTTCACACGCCCTCAGTGACGACTTGTTGTCGGACGATACCCACAACCTTAGCGTCCCGACTCCCCGCCGCTTAGCATAAGCTCCGATCTTGCGTTGCAGAAGAGTAGCCACTCCGCGTCCGCGCCATTTCGGATCGGTGCGAGCCGCGCTCAGCCAGCCGCTACCGTCAATGGACCTGTCGAAATGCGTCATGCCCACTAGAGCTTTCTCGTCCCACGCTAGGAAGAGCGTTCCACATGCGATGATGGTGGGCAGGATAGTGATAACGTAATCCGATCTACTGACCGCCCGTCGGCATAGCCGAGCGATTAGAGGAGCGTCAGATTTCTTCGCGATGCTTACTCTGATTTTGAGTTGGTCCATGGTGATTCAGGAGGTAGCTATGTAAGCGAATACTTTGGCATCCTCGACTATGTTTCCGATTTTACAATATTCGTTGGGTTGGTGAGCCATATCGTCGAGTGTAGACCACACTACCGTATCCATTCCTTTACGCCTGAAGTAGGCCCCCACCGTACCGCCCCCAATTCCGATCGGTTTTGCGTCCAACCCACGCAATTGCTTGAGCGCGGATTTCAGCTTCTGCACGATAGGGCTTTGCATCGAAGTAGGTTTCGTATTTTCTTCGTGCTGTAAGGGATCTGCCTGAATCTTAGCCCCGGTCTCCTTCTCCACCCTTACTCTCAGGGATTCAATTTCTTTCATAACCTCAGCCAGAGGATATCTGGGGAGAATTCGGCAGTCGAAGTACTGAACGTCCAGGCCGGGAACAGTGTTCACGTTCTCTACGTTAGCCTCGCTCTTGGTTGGCTCGAACGTTGAGGACGGTGGATCGAACAATGCGTCCTTGTCGGGGTACTTGGAATGTAGCATGTCATCCAGTTGAATCGCGAATCTCATGGCGGCTCGGCGAGCGTTCAAACCCTTTTCGGGCGTACTACCATGCACCTGCATTCCCTTAGTTGTAATCTTAAGCCACAAAATGCTCTTTTCCGCAATCTCAATCTGTGACCCGTCGGGCGATCCCGAATCGGGAACCAATGCCATATCGGTTGACTTGAAGACGCCCTGCTCCAGGAGCGGGATAACGCCATACTTGCTGCCCGACTCTTCGTCCGAGACGAAGACCAAGCCAAGATTCATCTTCGGCTTGATCCCTAACGTTTTCAACGCCCTCACGGCGAAGAGAGTGGAGCAAACCGCCTGACCATTATCCTCCGCCCCTCTTCCGAATATCTTGCCCTCCCTGACAACCGGCGCGTAAGGGTCTGTGGCCCAGAGCTCACGTGATCCTTCGGGCACGGTGTCCAAATGCGCAGCCATCCATAAGGTCCTTCCCGGATCCTCACCCTCGAGCACAGTTGTGAGGTTCACGCGGACGCCCTCTGCCACGCGATTATCCGGAATGTCGTGCCGCGTCACTCGCATCCCAATCGCCTCGAGTTGCTTCTTCATGAATATGGCACGTGCGTACTCCCCTTTCCCTCCCCCATCCGGGTTAACCGCCTGAATCTTCAACATCTCAAGCATGAACTTGGTCATCTCATCGCGCGAACCCTCAATCCATTCAATTGCCTTGGTCAGACTCGACATTCAAATTCCACAAGCGGGTTCAATTTCACCAGAAAGATAAAGATTGGCAAGGCTTGTGAGCAAGATGAATAGGTGGCGTGATGTAACTCATACCCGGTCACCGGGCCTTGCGTCTATTCGTTAAGTCCGCGTCGTACTATGATGCCATCTACGATGCGATCTATGATCCGTACTCAGGTAAAGATTACAAACGGGAATCGGAACGTTTGCTGGCGTTGGTTAGGCGACACAAGAGATCGAAGGGCAAATCTCTCTTAGATGTCCCATGCGGAACCGGCCAACATCTGCAGTACATCAAAGCCCGGTTCTCAGCGGAGGGGTTGGACATTAACCCGAAAATGTTGGCGATAGCTCGAAAGCGAAACCCGGGAATCAAATTCCATAGGGGCAACATGCTCAACTTCAAACTCCCCAAACGATTTGACGCCATTACCTGCCTCTTCAGTGCGATCGGCTACATGACCACTACCGCCCAATTGCGGCAGGCCATACGGAATATGAGCCTCCACCTTACCGCGGGAGGGGTCTTGATAGTTGAACCTTGGATAACTCCACGAAACTTCAAGAGCGGAAGCCTACACGCCGTACTCGTGAATAAGCCCAAACTCAAATTGGCTCGAATAGGGAGATCAACAGCCCACGGGAGAATTTCAACCATCAACTTTCACTACTTGGTAGCCACACCGAAAACCACGCAGTATTTCACCGAAAGTGAGAAGTTCGGTTTGTTCACCCACTCCGAATACTTGTCCTCCCTTCGCGCAGCAGGCCTCAAAGTAACATACTATAGCAAAGGGCTCATTGGGCGAGGCCTGTACGTAGGAGTCAAGACTTCACAGCGACCATAAGGGGACCGCGCACAATGAACGAACTCTTCGACTTAGCTTCCCTCAGAAGCCGACTTCTACCCCAAATGACATTTCACCCACAGCAGAGTATAGCGCTTGCGAGCGTCGCCGTTATCATCAACCCGGACGATCGAGGCGGCGCGGTGCTTCTCATAAGGCGAATTGAGCGTAGCGGCGATCCATGGTCGGGCCAGATTAGCTTCCCAGGCGGCCACAAATCACCCGGCGATCAGGAGCTTCTCAAAACCGCGATACGAGAGGCCGAGGAGGAAGTTGGCATAGAGCTCAATCAGCATGAACTACTCGGAGCTCTACCCCTAGACACGACTCGATCGCGAAGCGTGCAAGTTGCGCCATTCGTCTTCGCGCTTGAATTCCCCGTCACTCTGCGAACAAATCGTGAAGTGTCCGAGGGCTTTTGGGTGCCCCTGAACGAGTTAATCCGGCTTGAACCCGTAAAACGGGAGGTGCATGTCGACGAAGGTAGTCTTGAGGTTCCTTCCTACAATTACGAAGGAAGGATCATATGGGGTCTAACCTTCCGGATCCTCAACCTGTTGCTGGGCAGAGAGATTGACGACGACTTGTAGAGTTCCAGCTTTGACTCCGTATGAACTTGTACAAGATCGCATAGGAATGTGTTGACCGGGACACACTTTCAGACACGGGTGAACTCCATCAGTATGACTACTGGATGCCAACGCCTACTTACGCTGTCTCTCCCACCGGAGAGGGTCGAGGTCACTTTTTGAATTCTGTCCTTAGATCTTCGAGCATCTTAGCGTGGCGGTGCTCGTCCGATGCGATTTTGTCGAAACTCTTTCTGATCGAGGTTAGCATCATGATGTGGTTCTTGGAATCCTCAATGATCTTCGTCAGCGTACCTTTGATTTTTCGGCTTTCAGAGTTTTTAATGAGTTTCGTGTAGCTTTCGATAATGTCTTCCTCGGTCGCGAGCCATAGGAGTATATGCTCCTCTATGGCGTTGTGGTAACCCACTTCCACATCCTTCTCCGCTTTGACCGCTTCGTCAACGGTTTCGATGTCGCGGATTACTCGTTCTCTTCCCTCTTTCTTCTCGCTCATACAAACAACCAACCATCAATTATCATGCGTGTGGATTCATGAAAGTCTTCCGAGCAGTAACCATGGGACGAATCCAGTTAGCAGGCTCAACAGGAGAAGTAGCAGAGGTATGATGGTGAGCGACCATGAAACACTTACCGTCGACGCGCTGTCGGCGCTAGGTTTCCGAACAACCGATGTGATAACTTTGGAGAAGTAGCCGACCGAGAAGACAATGTTAAGGACAACCACTACCGCCAAGGCGTAGAATGTCAACGATTGTGTTGCGAGTAACGCCTGAATGATTAGCAATTCGCTCCAGAAGGTGCCGAAAGGAGGAACACCCAACATTCCGAGTGAGGAAAACGCGAACATGCCGCCCGTTAGTCTATTCTGATGAAAGAGGCCTTTCACGTTCCCCAAGTCCGAATCCTCCAATGCTTTACCTTTGTTTCCGGTCAACATGAAGAATGAAGACTTCACTAGTCCGTGGTTCCATATGTGAAACAAAATCGCCACTACCCCAACCGTTGAAAATGTTGCAAGCGCCGCAAGCATGTAACCTACGTGAGCTATGGAACTGTACGAGAGCATGCGTTTGATGTTCCCCTGACTCAACGCGCCGAGGTTACCGACGAGCATAGTTAGGACGGCGACGATTACGAGAGCGAATTGCAATACTCCGAAGACGCCGGAAGGCTGCGTCTGAGTAACCGACATTGTTAGAGCAGGCGTGATTAACTGGATCATAGGTGTGAAGATGGGACTGATTATCTTAATCAGGGCAAAGACGGCGGTTTCCGTAACGACCCCCGCCAATACTGCGCTCACCGGTGTAGGTGCCGCGGAATAAGCGTCAGGAAGCCAAGTGTGGAGTGGGAAGATTGCGGCCTCAACTCCAAAGCCCATAACTAACATGATCAGCCCCAACGCCCCGAGTCGCGGATCACTTTGGAAGACAAGTGCAAGTTGGTTTAGTTGAATGCTGCCGGTGAGAATGTAGACAATAGCGATTCCGAAAAGCGCGATAAGACTCCCCGTGCCCGCTAGGAAAAGGTACTTCAACGCGGCCTCAAGCGAGACCGTTACTTTCTTGTTGAATGCCACAAGGCCGTACGCGGCTACGCTCATTCCCTCCCAGAAGAGGAAGAGTTCCAGCAAATCACCCGCGGTTACTATTCCAACTAGCGAGACGATTAGGAGCAACATCAGGGCGAAGAATGGGCCCGCGCTCTGACTTGGATCCAGGTACTTGAGCGAGTAGAATGAAACCGCCAGGCCAATTGCTAGTACGGTGAATAAAACGAAGATGCTGAATTTGTTTAGGATGTAGAGGCTAGCCAACTCTGAGACAGTTGGCTGGATAGAAACGGTCTGGGTGAGTGTCGCAGACCAGTTCATCATAACGTCGATTAAAGCGAAGGCCAGCACGAGTATTGAAGCGGCACCGACAATCACCGGCCTAAAACTACCGTACCATTTCTTACCTAAGTCTAAGAGCAGACTTAACATTGCGCCGGCAAAAAGAACCATCATTACGTCAGTTAGCCACATGATCAGAGCCCCCAGAAGGCAACGGCAAGGAGTACGATGATTAGTGCGCCCAACATGAACAGCCCATTAATGGTTAACAGGCCGGTTTGCATGCTACTCGCGAATTTGCTCAAGCCCGGCACAAGCCGGCCCGTGATGAAACCGTATACGGCGCCAAAGGCGCTCTGCAGTGCACCGCCAAACGCCATTACCCCATGTCCCAAGGCTACGTATCCAACATCGAAGTCGCGAAGGCGTGTTTCGTGCGGTGCTAAGTACTTGCGGCCGACTGTGAAGAACACTAAGACTGCCGCTCCTAGGACAACTGATGTTGTTAGAAGCGTGTTCAGGTTGTACGCATTGTAGCCTGATCCTCCGTTGGGTAGGATTGAGTAGAGCAGATTCGGGTATACGCCTATGGCGATGCAGAGTGCGGCGGCACTTAGCATTGCGATCTTCATCATGAGTGGCGGATCTTTCGCTTCAATCGTTCCTTCTCGAAGGAACGCGAAATAGCCTAACTTCAGGAATGAAAGGAAGGTTCCGAAGGTGCCGATTTCGAGCAGTATCCAGATTATGAGGTTCTGTTGCTCGGCCGCGGAGATGATCATGCCCTTGGAGATGAAGCCGTTGAATAGGGGTACTCCCGAGATTGAGAAGGCGGCCACCCAGAACGCAATCGCCGTGATTGGCATCTTCTTGAGAAGCCCTCCCAGCTTCTGAAGAGTATTCTCACCAGTCTGCCAGACTATGACGCCCACAGTCATGAAGAGTAGGGCTTTGTAGAGAATGTGGTTGAAGACGTGAGCCATTCCTCCGTCTAAGGCCAGGCTGCCGATCTGCGTCGCTATACCCGGCCAGCTTGCTAACCCAACTCCCGTGACCATGTATCCGACTTGCGATACGATATGGTAGGATAGCAGTTTTCTCATATTGGTCTGAAGAACGGCGAAGGTAACACCGTATACGACCATGATTGCGCCCATGAATGCGACGAGGTCGGTTGGGGGCTGAGCGCGTGCGAGAAGATACACGGCCGCCTTGGTCGTGTACACGCTTAGGAATACGCTCGCCGCAACGTGCGCCTTCGGGTACGAATCCGGCAACCAGGTGTGCAGCGGAATCATGCAGACGTTGACTCCGATTCCGGTGATTATGAAGGCGGACGGCCAGAATCCGGAGATTGAGCCTACGATTGGACTGTGGCCTTGCAGGAAGAGGAGTGCTATGCCCGCCGCGAGCATTGCGCCACCAAAGGCGTGGAAGAGGAAGTACCGGTACCCGGCTTGCACAGCTTCTCCGCCCGCTTCCCAGATTAGAAGGGTAGATGTGATTGCCATGAGTTCCCAGAAGATCAGTAACGTCAGCCAGTCGCCGGCGAAAACGACGCCGATTGATGTGCCTGCGTAGAGCATGGCGAAGACGTGCATCCACGGCTTTGCGAAGCCGGCCGCGTACAAAACCGCCAGAAACGTAATGATCGAGAAAATGATGCCCATCAGATAGGAGAGCGCGTCGACTCGCAGTAGCACAAGCTGGTAACCCATGAACGGAACTTGCCACTGGATAGCGTGTGGAAGGAAGATCACATCAATCAGCGCGAGGGCGGCGATGAGTACTAGGCCGGCCTGCCGAACCTTGCCCTTCAACAGCCAAACCACTAAGGGTCCGCCCACGAGGAAGAAGAGGAACGGCGGAATCGCGGTCCCTGCTGCGAGTTGGGAGATGGTTCCTAAACCAAAGCCTGTAACGGCATTGGCTATGGTGCCCGCCATCTCAAACGGCCCGTAAGGCATCGTCGTCCAAAGACCAAGCAGAAGCGTCCCGAACGCGAGGAAGACGGGTGGGACGACGAGGAGCCAATGTTGCTTGACCCGGTCAATTGTTCCATCGTAGGGCCGAAGGAAGGCTCGCAGAGTGATCGGAAGGAAATAGGCTAGGTTCAGAACCGCGGAAAAAGCCAGAACCAGTAGAACCCACCAGAACCCCGCGTTCCACGAAGCTATGGAGAGGTACCATTTGCCAATGAACCCCGCCATGGGCGGAAGTCCGGCCATGCTCAACGTTGCGAGGAAGAATGCTACCATCACCCCGGGCATCTTCCTCCCGATTCCATCTAACTCCGAAACATTAGACTTACCCGTCTCCACGTTAATCGCGCCCGCGACAAAGAACATCGTGAGTTTGCCGAATGCGTGGGCTACAATGAGGAAGGCGGCAGCGATGATCGCCGCGCTCACACCCACAGCCGTATTGCCCAAGGCTAACGGAGTGAGGACTCCCGCGGCGAGTACGATATAGCTCAGCTGACTTATCGTCGAGTATGCCAATCGGAGTTTGAAATTATTCTGTGTTAAAGCGAAGAGCGAGCCAACTAGGATTGTGATTACGGCGACTCCAACGACGAAGTCTTGCATTCCGAGGGATGCGATTAACGTTGGGCCGTAGAGGAATAGCAGAATACGGAGGAGACCGAAGACACCCGCCTTCACTACAGCCACAGCGTGGAGCAAGCCGCTCACTGGCGTAGGTGCGACCATGGCGCTGGGCAACCAACCATGCTCAGGCACAAGCGCAGCCTTTACGCCGAACCCGACGAAGAGAAGTACGAATGCAACTCGAGCGAACTCAAGCGAGATTGATCCGAGTGAGTGGTTACCCCCAGGGACAAAGGCAATCGAACTTCCTCCGCCGGCCGCCAAGAGTGCAAGGGTTCCAACGAGAATAGCCGCGCCCCCGCCAAGCGTGTAGACGAGATACTTGCGGCCAGCGCGAAATGCTTCCTCCGTCTCCTTGTGTATGACGAGAGGGTAGGTTGAGACGGTGAGAATCTCATAAAAGATGAAGAGCGTCAACAGGTTTTGCGCGAGCGAGACACCCATTGTGGCTCCAATTACGAGGGAAAAACATGCGAAATACCGAGTCAGTCCATGTTCCTTCAACCCGCGCATGTAGCCCGTCGAATAAACCGTTGTAATAATCCAGAGGAAAGAGGCAAGGCCAGCGAAGAGCAACCCAAGCCCATCGGCCCACAACGACAGCTGGAGCTGAGGATGCGAAGCCATCACAGCTAACGTGACCGTTACGGACTGGCCCTTGAACACCGCGGGGACATTGTACATAGCCAACAGAAACGTAGCGATTCCGACGATGAGTGAGCTTGTCTCCCGTGCGTTCGGATGATTCGTCAAAGCTATGATGAGTAACGCGCCCAGAAACGGGGCAGCTACGGTGCCGAGCAGGGCAGCTTGGCCGGAGTCTATCAATCTTTAAGCCTCCTGATTTTCCAAGGATCGAGAGTTCCATACCTCTTGTGAACGAGAACGATTAGCGCTAAACCCACCGCTTCAACGCTTCCACCAACAACGATTGAGAAGAGGACGAGGGTGTTTGCCATCATGTTTGAGGCAGCGCCGAGGCCTGAGGAGAAGAGGGCGAGGTTTGCTCCGAAGACAATCACTTGAAATGAAATGATTGTTTTCAGTAGGTTCCGGGAATAGGACATCGCGCCGAGTCCTAGGAAGATGAGTACGGCGGCTGTTGTGATGAAGACGGTTTGATCGGTAAGCAGAGTCTATTCCTCCTTCGAAAGCAGGTTTATGACGGCCGTCATTGCGCCCGAGAAGACGATCACTAGGATTAGCAGATCCCAGGGTCGAAAAGTCCAGATGAACGAGAGAATATTCATCGTCTGCGCCGGCTGAAGAGTGGTTGGCGCAGCGGAGAAGAGTGAGTAAGTCGCCGCACCGACGACGAGAATTGTAACGGCTGAGAGCAGGAGCGCGAGCGGTCGTTTACCGATGTTCAGATCCGTCTGCCCCGTCATGAGAACCACCGTCAGAAGCATCACAGAGACGGCGCCCGCAAACGTCACGATATGCAGCAGCCCTACGAGGATGCCTTGGTAGACGGTGAAAATTACGCCCAAGACTAGGCTTGCATAAAACATCATGATCAGTGTGATCGACATGCTCCTTGAGAATAGAGCGCCAAGGACGGTTACGAGGAGCGCAGCCGAAAGCAGCAATGCAACTTCGCCGGTCATCTTTACTTCCACCACAGAATCATAATCACGGCAAGCTGAATCAGACTGAGCGGCGTGACGACCATCCAGAAGAATCGGACCGCTTGGTCGATCTTTATTCGAGCCAGCGCAGTCCTAATGACGAAAATCAAGAAACCGACAGCCAGCAGCTTTGCCACGAAGTAGAGAAAGTCAAGCCCAGCCTGCAGGGTCGGGTCCATGAACAAAACTGGACCGAGGGGGCCGCCGAGAAATAGGCTGACGGCCAGCGCCGAGAGGAAGGCGTAGCTCAAATTCTTCGTAAGTTTAATGTAGGCAAGTGGCCGTCCGGAGAACTCCGTCATCCAACCGCCGACTATCTCCGTTTTCGCGCTGGGTATGTCGAATGGGGGTTTCTCTAGTTCAGCAAGGGCGGAGATTATGAAGACTATGAAGCTGAGCGGGGCTAAGGCAATGAACCAAATGTTCCGCTGCGCCAGCACGATGCCGGTTATCGATAAGCTGTGGGCAAGAATGGCGGGGGTGATTAGTGCAATGATCAGGGGTATCTCGTAGCCTGTATATTGGGCTATGAGGCGCCCCATTGCGATGGTTGACCATCGGCCCGCAGCCGCATAACCGAGGAAGGCCGCCATGAGAGCCGAGAATGCGATGATGAAAAGAACAAACAGTAGGTCGTATTCGTTGCTTACGATCGCCGCGGTATCGAGAACCGGTATGAAGATTATTCCTATCGCGGGAGCCGCGAAGAAGAGAGGCGGCCCCAGAAAGAAGATGAACCTGTCCGCGAACTCAGGCACTATCTCTTCCTTTGAAGTGAGCTTGAAGAAGTCGGCCACCGGTTGAAGGATTCCCGAGGGACCCGCAAGGAGCGGCCCGACTCTTTGCTGCATTCTTGCGGACGTCTTCCGGTCTAACCAATCAAAGAGAAAGGCTATCCACACGAAGAACGTTAAACCGGGGAAAATGAGAATTTCCGCGATTTCGGTAGCGATCAAGTTAGGCCCTCATGCCTCCGACGATTAACAGCCACCACGTGACGACGAGTATGACTCCGCCGCCTCCCACGAGGAATAGTAGAGGGTAGAAGTTCGTGGAGGATGCGAAAGAGCCCGCTAGGATGAGGGCGAAAGCCTCAACAACCATAAACAATGCCGCGAACACGAATAGTTCGGATTCGTACGTTCCGCGAGCCGGGATTTGTTCCTCTCCGCCGGTGAAAGGCTGATACTTCCCGCCCGTTCCTGATGATTGCGTGCCAAGTTTCCCAACGGCTACGTAAACGATGATGTCGGCCACTACGATCAGAATTGGGCCGGCTATTACAAAGGGGTCAAGCGCGGCCATTTTCTCTCACTTCACAATTGCCTTGTTCATCAGTAGGTCCGCTTTGTTTGGAGTGGCCGTCTCAAACTGTTTCGTCAACTCCAATGCGTTGAAGGCGCAATTGTCGACGCATTCGCCACAGAATATGCAAGTTGATAAATCGAAAAGCGGCCTACGGACCTTCAGTTCCCTGTCCCCAACCTTACGCGTTCCAAGGTCTACCATCGTGATTACGGAAGCGGGGCAGACCAATGCGCAAACTTGGCAGCCTGTGCACTTAGCGGGGTCGATGTCGAGTTTCCCGCGGAACCTTTCGGTCAACTGTATCGGTTTGAAGGGGTAAGCCTCGGTTGTTGGTTTCTCCAACATACGCCGAAACATTTCAGGTACGGCGGCGCCGGTCGTCTTTAGCCGCAATTAGAAGCCCTCCCTCAGGCATTGACCAGTTAACGGGCGAATGCCTTTCATCAGTCCTTTTTTCTTCCTTGATCGTTCGGGGAAGTAGTAGTTGATTCCGTATTGCCGAAGTTCCTCTCCGGACCAAGTCCACTGCTTGTTGGTCTCGGTATCGTAGAATGACATTCGATCCATACAACCGAAGCATGGGTCAATTGCCGTGAGAACGATCGGTATGTCCGCTAATGTCTGGCCCTTCAGCATCTCAAGGGCGGTGGGCAAATTCGCCATCGTTGGCTGTCTAGACTTGACCCGTTCCGGAGTGCGGCCGCCGGATGACTTGGCATAGTAGAATATTTCGCCACGGGGGGCTTCGCAGTGGGATGAATGTTCGCCCGCAGGTATGATGGGCGGAACCTTGACCCTTATGGGTCCGTCAGGCAGATTCTTCACCGCATACGAAACGATGTTAGCCGAGACAACCAGCTCGTCCAAGCGTAGCCTGAGCAGAGCATGAACGTCCCCCTGGGTGGTTGTTACTACGTCGAGAGGCACTTCATCATAAGCCGCATACGGATCGTTGAATCGAACATCACGCTTCAACCCTACGTACCTCGCCATTGGGCCTACAGCACACAGCTTCTCCACCGTATCCGCGCTAACTCTGCCAATGTTTTCAGTTCGCTTCAGCATCGTCTCCTCGGTGTCGATTATTTCTCGGTAGTATCGTGCGCGGTCGGTTAGGAATTTCATTCTTTCAACGATTCGTTCTGTCATGTTCTCCGGCATGTCGCGTCTGACGCCGCAGAAGGCGTTCATGGATTTGTGAACTCGATTGCCCGATATCGCTTCAACTAAATCCAGTACAACTTCGCGGTCGTTCCAAACCCACATGAATAGAGTATCGAAACCTGCCCAATGTCCCATCAAGCCGACCCAGAGCAGGTGGCTGTGTATGCGTTCCATCTCCGCGATTATTGTGCGGATGTACTTGGCCCGTCTGGGGGTTTGAAACATGGTCAGTTCTTCCACGGCTTGGCCGTAGCAAAGGCTGTGAACGAAACTGCAGATGCCGCAGGTTCTCTCGAACATGTACATGTTCTGAACCCAAGGCCGTGACTCCGCCGCCTTCTCGAGACCGCGGTGAACGTAACCTATCCTTGGTATGACCTGGACGATACGTTCCCCTTCAAGAACGAGTTTGAAGTATTCGGGTTCTTTGAGGGCTGGGTGAATGGGACCGAACGGTACGAGGCTTTCGGTTGAGTATTCCATTAACCCGGCCGATTCCTCTCTTCGTTGTTGATCAGACTGTGTGTTCATTGCTTAACGGCCTCCAACCCTAATCGTCTCCTTATCTGATCGGCTTTAGTTGTCTTCAAGAGTGGCGGCGGAAGATCCGCGGGCCACTCGTCCGGGAGAAGGAGTTTCTGATCCTTCCACGGGTTACCGAGGAATTGGATACCGAACATGTCATGCAATTCCATCTCGTAAAGTATCGCGCCCGGAATGATGTCTACGATTGATAACGCGTCAGGCTTCGTTTTAGGAACTAAAGTTCGGACGTGAATGGTGTCTCGTTCCAGGTTGAATTCATAGGTGATGCCAAGATTCTGCCCTAAGTCTAGGCCTGTAATAGTCATCAAATGTCGTACATGTACATCATTGACGAGATGGGTGAGGAACGCTTTCAAATGATCTTGCGAGACTTCAACTAAGCTCTCGTTCTTGCGTAGCGAATTTACCTTAGTGCCTGCTTCCTCAGCATACTTTTCTACTTGGACCAGTGTTTCGCTCATTTGACTTCCCCCAACAGCTTGAGGACGCCGTACATGATTGCCTCCGGCCGCGGCGGGCAGCCGGGAACGAACATGTCAACCGGGATTACGTCCTGAACTCCTTGGCCGGCGTTGTAGCAGCCCTTGAAGACGCCTCCCGCGGCCGCACAGGCTCCTAGGGCGATCACATGCTTAGGTTCCGGCATTTGCTCGTAGACCCGCCTCAACCGGTCCTTCGTCTGCGCGTTCACAACTCCCGTCACGATTAGAACATCGGCGTGCTTCGGGCTCGGTACGAGGACGGCGCCGAACCGTTCAATATCGTATCGTGGCATAAGGCTGGCAACAAGTTCGATATCGCACCCGTTACATGAGGAAGCGTTGATATGGAATACCCACGGCGACCGTTTTCTTGACCAATTCGTGAGCTTCTGAAGCATTTGGCTCAAACTCATTCACTCCCATTCAGCGCGGCAACTACAAAGTTTGAAATTCCATTAGCGACCGCCAAGACTTCGGGCGAGAGGTGTTCATTCAACCCCATACGACCAGGCTGGATCGCCAAAATGGATGTTTCAACCGAAGGAAGCAGTTTGCTCACAAGCAACTTCAACGGTATGCCATGAGTAGTAAAGAACGGGTAACTAGTCTCGGCAAGCCGTATGAGTGCAACTTCACCTGGGTCTGCGTTCATCTGGCACGCGTCCAGGAGAATCAGATGCCTGAGGTTGAACGCTGCGATCTTGGACGTCACCCACTCAATTCCGTCCTCCGCGTCAAAGAGAATTACGTTAGAATTCCGGAGTTTCTTCATGAGGTCTTTGACGATGAAGCTGCCGACGAAGTCGTCTCCCCGCATAGGGTGTCCAACTCCAACCAATGCGACTTTAGAAGTTGGCGAAGCAGCGGTCAGTATTTTCGCTAAGCGCGACTGCCAGTTAGCATCTGTTGAGAGCGTCTTAGCATACATCCGCTCCAACACTGCCATCTTTCGATGAACCTCAAATCACGAGGTGGGCTTGGTGTGAGGGTACTTAAGTGGTCACCGTAGTTCCCGTACGTGAAAAGAGATCATTCGACGCACTATAAGTAGTTAGATTATATTCGCTTGTGAATAATTCGTATTGTTTAGCGGTCACCGATTCCAGCATTTCATTGTCAGCAAACTAGGTCGCGCGGTATTCGGTTCAACCGCGAGGAAGCGAAACCACTTATTATCGGCCCGTATGATGGATGAGTGAACTCTCGGTGCACGGGGAAGAGCGAATTGTCATCTGAGGTCAGCAGTACAACATTTGTGAATCGCATCTTCCAAAACTTTGAGAAGGTCAACCGCGCCGAGATCGAAGCCCTCTACCATGACATCAACGGAGCCGGCGTTATTCTGCCGTCAGGAGAGGGTCGCTCAAAGGGCGCATTGAGCATCGCGTGCAGTGAAATGGCGAAGATGCGAGGCGGCAAGTTAGTTCTCGACAGAGGCGACATCGGATTTCCGGGCAGAACAATGATCGAAGCCGCTCCAATCCTAAAGCAAAGGTTCGGACAGGTCTGCCTACTCATAAATTCCGGTAGCGGAAAGTCAATGATGCCGCTGCTCGACGCCCAGCAGTTAGCTATGTATATCGCCGATCACGGCAACCCTCGAGATTTCCGGATTGACGTCCTTACGTCGGAACGGGACTCGTCGATCGGCAGGCTCGGAACGAAGTACGGGAACGTGCTGGTTCTGAAGGGCCGCGAACCCGATGAGGCGCCTACGGAATCTAAGGAGTTTCGCACCGCGGGAATTCTTGAAGACCTCTTTATTCTCGGAACGGGGGTGCTTTTTCAAGCGATAGCCGAGACCCTGCATGAGGAAGCCTCACCCGACACTGTCATTCACCGGTCCAAACAGCTCTTCACCGAGATAGGCTCCCTTGTGGACCAGATCGTTGCTTCAGACTTCTTCAAGTCACTTGTCGACGCCCTTGAACAACGTCACTCATGCTTCTTCGTCGGCCTAGGCAGCGGAAGGGAAGTCGCACGCATGACCGCGGTTAGGGTTGGGCACGTGAAGCGGGCGATGGGCGACCAAATCTATGTGGCCGGAGAATCCAACACACCGGCGCCGCGAGCGGGGGACGTTCTTCTGGTTATCTCGAACAGCGGCGAGACGGAGATCGTTGCGGGCTGGTGCAAGAACTTCAAACGAATGGGAGCCCTAGTCGCATCAGTTGTCGGCAACCCCGACAGCACGATCGCCGCAGGATCCGACCTCAGCTTCACTGTGAAAGGTGATGGACTGGAAGGGAAACCGAACAGCTTCTACATCAAAACCGCCTTCGCACTAAGCCCGCTCCCCATCTACCTAGTCGAGAAAGTCGGCCAACGCGGACTCCGACTGCCCGAATACATACTCCGATGGCACCATTCAGTCACCTCTTAACCCGAGTGAAACATGAAGATCGGCTAGGCAGCTCGCCGGTGAACACCTTCCTGCCGTGAACGCGGCTCGCCCGTGAACTGGTGCCGTTTTGTGCCATTAATGGTTAGAGTAGAGCGTGGTAAGGTAACCGCCTGAAAACTTAGACTGCCTCAGTGTTAAACTGACGGCTGATCAAATGAACCGGTTGAATGACATCAGTAAGATTGATGTCGGATTTCCACGCGATTTTCTTGAGAGTGACGATGTAAGAGAACTGATCTTCGGGAAAACCTTCCCCCTTATCGACTCGGGGAAGGGTTACGAAGTATGAGACTTAGGCTCGAACACCCATCCTTCCAGGCAGTACATTGCCTGAGTGGGTTAAATCGTGTCGATGTGGTCGGCGGGGAAGCCTAACTTGACGAGTTCATCCTTGGTGTGAATGCGGTGGTCTCCTTGGAGGAGTATCTCGTTGTCTTTTGTGGTTCCGCCGGCGCCGAACTTGCGTTTGAGTTCCCGAGCAACCTCTTCCAGTCGGTTTGTGGGTAGCCCTTGGATTATTGTTACTGGTTTTCGAAAGCGTCTGAATTCTCGCCTTACAGTGATGTGAGCTTCGCTACGATCAAGTTCCTCTAGTGGGTTAAAACCAACATCATCAGGGCCAGGCATGCGAGTCAAGCCAAGAAACGGGAGCTTGTGGAATATGTGGATTTCGTTGATAGGAAGCGGAAAGTATGCAGATAATAGGGATTCTTACCGCAGGAAGTTTCGTTAGAACCCCAGGGGTCTTTCATTTGGATGTTCGTTCTCAGATTGAGGTTAGAGTGAGTGGTGTCTCGGCGCTTAGAGGCATAATTGGGAACGACACGGTTGTTGTCCTGAAAACGGGAAGCGCTCTCGGTGACCTCTTCACCCAACTTGAAGAGCAGTTTGGTTCCGCCTACAGGGAGTTGGTTGGGGAAGGGATGGAGTGTTCCCTAAGAAAGCGATTCAACCTACTTTACAACGGCCAGTTCATGCCGCCCGAAGAGAACCTTAACAAGGTCTTGAGCGAGGGCGACGAAATTGTGTTCTTCCAAATGGCTGGAGCCTAGAAAGTTATGTTTCACCGTTTGTTCTGAGCCCCTTAATTCTTATCTGGCTTGACTTTCTGTTGAATCGTACTGGGAAGGGCATGCAATTTGGTTGAGATCGATCGAGTCAAAGTCGAAGCGGTCTTAGAACGAGAAGCGAGGGAGTTTTCGAGAACGCATTCCCGTTCGAGGAGGATGTTTGAACGCGCCCGAAAATCGATGATTGGGGGTGTGCCGATGAATTGGATGGTCGAATGGCCCGGACCTTTTCCAATTTTCGCTAGGAGCGCGAAGGGTTCGAAGATCACCGATGTTGATGGGCATACCTATGTTGATTTCTGCCTCGGAGATACCGGGGCTATGTTCGGCCATGGGCCTGAGGCTACGGTTCGCGCGGCGATCACACAGCTTCGTCATGGTATTACTACAATGCTTCCCACGGAGGATTCGATTTGGGTTGGAGAGGAGCTCGCGCGTCGGTTTGGGTTACCGTATTGGCAGGTGGCGATGACGGCGACGGACGCTAACCGCTTCGCCCTCCGCATGGCGAGGGAAGCTACGAGCCGTAGGAAAGTCTTGGTCTTCAACGGGTGCTACCACGGAACCGTAGACGAAGCGCTTGTTCGACTTGTCGATGGTAAGGTGACGTCGCGCGAAGGAGCAATGCCGCACCCAATCGACCCCGAACTCACAACGAAGATTGTTGAATTCAACGACCTCACAGCGCTGGATCAGGCTCTCTCATCCGGAGACGTGGCCGCGGTTCTGATGGAGCCTGCAATGACTAATTGCGGAATCATACTGCCGGAAGACGGTTACTTGGACGGGGTACGGGGGATCACGCAGAGAACCGGAACCGTCTGGATCATAGATGAGACTCACACTTGGTGCGCCGGCCCTGGGGGCTACACGCGTGCCCACGGCCTCAAACCGGATATGATTACCCTTGGAAAGCCGGTTGCGGGCGGCATACCCGCCGGGGCGTTCGGATTAAGCCAGGAAGTTTACGAGAAAACAATTGGCAACATGCTCGCCGAAACGACCGGAGTGAACGGCCTTGGAGGTACGCTGACGGGGAATGCGCTTGCACTCGCTGCAATGCGAGCGACCCTAAGGCACCTCATAACCACAAAGGCCTACAATCACATGATTCCCCTCGCGAAGAAATTCAACCAGGGCGTTGAACGCACGATTCATGAACACGGCTTACCGTGGCATTCGGTTCAACTCGGAGCCCGAGTCGAATACCGTTTCCGAGCCGCCAAGCCGAGAAACGGCGCGGAAGCGATAGCGGCGAAGGATCCGTTGCTGAACAAGTACATGCACCTGTACGACCTGAATCGAGGCGTCCTCCTAACCCCATTCCACAACATGGCCCTCATGTCCCCATACACCACAAGAAAAGACGTGGACCTACACTCCAAGGTCTTCAGAGACTCAATACGGGAAATACTGAGCTAGAATCTTCCTGTTTCAGAGCTGGGATTCTACGCTACTCGCCTAGGATCTTACTAGGCATTGTTGGAGTGTATAGGCGTCATCAGAAATCCAAGTAGCGACGTAGCACACTGTGTGGTACACTCGTGTTTTGGCGGCTTATGGGCGATCAGCAGGGTGCGCAGTTGGCCACGTTCTCCGCTTTGTTAACGAAGGGGACATGTGTGTGGCCGAAGATGAGAACCTCCCCCGGCTTAACCTGCTGGCATGCCGTCGCGTTAATGTGTGCAAGCGAGCCCTGCAACCTATCTTCCGGCCGTCGCCGGAGCCGTTCCATGACTGCCGCTATGTCGGTCTTGACGAAGGAGGGTTCCATCTTAGAGAATATGTTGTTGAGGCTGTTGAAGTCTGTCCATATGTGGTTCTCCAGGTTGCCGCCCGTGTCGGACATGACTCGGCACAGGAACGCCATGAAGGGAACTTTCTGTTCTGGATCGAACTCGTAACCGTGAACGAACCTGTAGGTGACCGGGCCATCGGTTAAACTCAAGTCTTTACTGAACTGAGTCGGATAATTCGGGTTATTGAGATCTAAGACGTGGTAGTCATGGTTTCCCGCCACATAGATTACCTGGACTCCTTTAGATTTTAGGGTGAGCAGTTTCGCAACTGTATCGTGCCCTTCTAGGAAGACGCCGGACGCGTCTCGCCGCCACATGTCCACAAAATCCCCAAGCAGAATCAGGTGCGTAACATCGCTTTCCCCTGCGAGTTCATCGAGGAACGCGTTGAAAGCTTTCTTATCAGAATTCGCATAACCTAAGTGTTGGTCGGAAGTCACAATGACTTTCATAATATCCATTCATTTCCGGAGAACGGGCGCGTTGAATAGATTATTCATCGTAATACCCAAACAAGTTTTCACCAATGAAAAAACACTCGTGGCGGTTGCATGGACTTAGACGAATATCTGTTCAACGCGGGGGTGTGGCACCGTTTCGTGGAGAAGACTGAGACTGTTCACACGGCGGACGCGTCGCATGCGACCGGCATCGAGCTGAATAGGATTACGAAGAACCTTGTCTGTCGAACTTCGAAGGGAGCGTACGCTTTGCTCATAATCCCAGGGGATCGAAGAGTAAATCTTCAGAGGGCTGCCCAGGCCTTGGCCGTCAGCAACGTCCAATTGCTGGGTTTTCGCGAGGCCGAGGAAGTCAGCGGCTATCCCCCAGGCGGAACTCCCTCGGTCCACCACAAAAAAGCCTTGGACGTTGTGGTGGACAAGAGCGTGCTGGAGCATGAGACTATTTTCTGCGGTGGAGGAACACGAGGCAGACTCCTCGAGCTAAGAACCGAAGACATCCTGAAATTGACCAAAGCCAACACAGCAGAAATCTCCGATCACTGATAGCCGGGTGAAAAAAAGGGCTAGAGCAAAAGCGGTCGCGTATGCTCATTCATATGTCCGTTAGTTTTCGCAAGCGTTCTATCAGTTTTCCCATCATGCTTGAAATTGTGTTACGCGTTTCGGGCGATCCTTCTGTAGAAGAAGTTCTTCAGGCCCTCGGCTAACGCGAGGTATGCGGCTATGAATATTGCGAGGGCGATGTAGAATGTGACGGGCGGCACCACGAGGCCTATCAAGGGCCCGAGGGGAGTGAAGGGTAGGATCATGGGAACAATTACGGTCGCAAGCGTGCTCACTATGAGTGGTTTGCTTGGATGGCTGCGGTAAAACGGCGTTCGCCTAGTTCGGATTACGAAGATGACTAGCGATTGCGTGCTTATGGATTCGAGGAACCAGGCCGTTTGGAATAACGCCGCAGGTGCCGCGAACACGAAAAGCATGACTCCGAAGGTCAGGTAGTCGAATATGGAACTGACTGGGCCGAAGAAGAGCATAAACTGGCGGACAAAGTGCATATCCCACCGGTGTGGCGTTTTCAAGTATTCACTATCGACATGATCCGTCGGAATCGTCAATTCCGAGATATCGTACAGTAGATTGTTTAGCAGAATCTGGGAGGGCAGCATCGGTAGGAAGGGGAGGAAGAGGCTGGCCCCGGCGGCACTGAACATGTTTCCGAAGTTGGAACTCGTCCCCATCATGACGTACTTCATCGAGTTCCCTAAGGTCTTCCTACCCTCCTGAACCCCCCGAGCTAGAACGGTCAAGTCGTTTTGCAGAAGGATTATGTCGGCCGCGGCCTTCGCGACGTCAACCGCGTTATCGACGGATATGCCAACATCCGCCGTTCTGATGCTCGCGGCATCATTTATTCCGTCGCCCATGAACCCAACCACGTGGCCGTTCTTTCGAAGGGCTAGCATGATGCGGTTCTTCTGGTCCGGCGTGACCCGTGCGAAAACATTCGTCTCCTCCACAACTCGCAGTAACGCCGAATCGCTAATCTTCCTGAGCTCCTCCCCCGTCACGAGCCCAGTCACTTTCATATTCAGCTGGGCGCACATGTGTGCCGCCACAAACTCGTTGTCGCCCGTGAGTATCTTCAGGTTTATGCCGGACTCGGCTAACATTTGAAGTGAGGCTGGAGCCGACTGCTTAGGTAGGTCCATGAAACTTAGCAGCCCGACAAAGACCATGCCCGTCTCATCGTTCACGGTGTAGGGCGGCTTCTTCTCAACCTCCTTCCTGGCGACGGCGAGTATACGTTTTCCTTCCTTACTCAGATTCTCATATTGCACCCGAATGCTCCTTTTGCTCTCGTCGCTCATTGAAAGGTCCTGGTGGTTCACTTCGTAGAAACTGCACGCGTCCAACATTTCGGGGGTCGCGCCTTTTGAGATCAACAACGCCTTCGATGAGTTCGTAGTCGGGGATTCGGTAACTATTACCGAAACCCGTCGCCTCACGAAATCAAATGGTATCTCATCAACGCTTGCGTATTTGGTTAGGTCCAGAGATTGATGGGCCAATATTGCGTTGTCAAGGGGAGTACGTAAACCGCTTTGAAAGTTACTGTTAAGTTCGGCCAGTAGGAGAACATCATCACTTTCTTGATTGTTGACGTCGGTATGGGAGGCTAGAGTAATCTTATTCTCGGTTAACGTTCCAGTCTTGTCCGTGCAGAGCGTATCCATGCTCCCGAAGTTCTGAATCGCCGACAACCTCCTCACTATCACCCCTTTATCCGCCATGGCCATGGCTCCCGTGGCCAAATTTATCGTCACGATCATAGGAAGAAGTTCAGGAGTTAGGCCAACAGCCAGTGCCACCGAGAATAGCAATGATGTGAGGACGTCACGTTTGAAGAGGGCGTTGATGAAGAAAACGAAAATCACAAGCAACAAAGTTACCTGCATAATGAGGTAGCCAAACCTTCGGAGCCCTCGATCAAATTCCGTCTCCGGAACCTTACCGATCAATTCCTTGGCAATTTCACCAAAAGCGGTCGAAGCTCCCGTTTTCATAACGCTAATGATACCTGTCCCGCTGACGACGGAGGTCCCCATAAACGCCAAATCTGTACGATCAACGTCGGCTTTTGCTTCCGCGTCCCAGGCTGGGTACTTCTCGGCGGGGAATGATTCGCCCGTGAGAGCTGCTTGGTCAATGAAGAGGTCTTTCGCGGAGAATACCCTACCATCGGCCGGCACCAGGTCGCCTGCGGACAAATACACCAAGTCTCCGGGGACAACTTCGGAGACCGGGATCTCCACTCGCCGCCCATCTCGACGCACCGAAGCGGTTGTGCGAATCCTTGCCCGCAGCGTGGCCGCAGTATCCTCGGCCTTAGCTTCCTGATAGAAACCTAGGACCACGCTCATACCCACAACAAAGAAGATTATCCCCGCGTTGACCAATTCCCCAACGAAAGCGGAGATCGCGCCGGCGAGCACCAATATAATGACGAGTGGGCTCTTGAAGTAGGATAGTAACATCGAAGCCCGCGACCGTCTCCGACCCGCCGAGACGAGGTTCGGGCCATAAGTCCGAAGACGATTCTCAGCCTCCTCCTGAGTCAGCCCAGCGAACGCACCCTCCGCGAGTTGACTCAACGCCGCAGGCCCCCTAAACCCGTGGGTGCGGGAGGAATTTGAGGCTTTGCAGCTCGCCCCATCTGCCGCAATGGCTTATGGTTCGTCCGTACGCTTACTTCATGAATTCCTTCCCATTTTCTTGACGTAAGATCTCCAAGTCATTGCCCATTTCTTGGGGTCCGATGAAGGAGTGCGATCTATCTTCGATATCGCGGCATTATGTGGTGCCGTTTTGATGATTTGAGGATTTGTGTAGGCCTCGTGTGATATGGCATGTAAGACTTGAGCGAATCGATCCAGATCTTCTTTTGACGTGGTTTCAGGGGGCTCCGGCGTAAAGGGTTCCGGGATTATCCAAGGTTCGTGACTCGTTTCCATATCCTGCAGCCCGTAGTCGATAATCCTCCGGTTTACGTCATCGACCCCTATTCCCGTTTCCTGCTTCATCTTCTCTAAACTGAACCTACCTTCCTGTAGCCTCAGAGGGTGTGCTTTCTGCCATGGTAAGCTCACCCCCCGGACTCCCAAGAGTTTCTTGATGAGGTAATTGTTGTTTATCACGGCCACCTCTGAGCTTTCGAGCAAGCCCTCCGCGCCCATGCTCATTATCCACGCATATGCTCTGACGATGTTCGGAATGACGCCGTAGAACTCGCCGATTTTTCCGATTGTGTGCGGCCTGTTGTAGTCGAGGGTGTACTTCTCTCCATCGTAGGCTACTATTGGGACCGGCAGGAATTTCGTTAATTCGGGTTTTGCGCCGATCGCGGCGCTACCGGGCCCAGTGGACGCGTGGGGTGTTGAAAATGATTTGTGCAGGTTGAAATGGCATAGGTCGGCTCCTATATCGCCAATTCTGAGTCTGCCCAGGATTGAATTGGCATTAGCTTGATCCACAGCTACAAGTCCGCCCGCTTCATGAACGAGTTTGATGTACGCTTCGATATTGCTGTCGAATACGCCAGTATCGTAAGGGTCGGTCATCAGTAACCCCGCGGTGTGTTTTGTTACCGCTTTCTTCACCGCGTCAATGTCCGGGCAACCAGTCTCTTCGTCGGGGTAAAGGGTAACAACCTTGAACCCCGACATTGCGGCCGCTCCTCCGTTACACGGGTGAGAGAGAACGGTGGTAATGATTTCATTCCTCTGGTCCAGCTCTCCTTTCATTCGGTGGTATTCGCGAATTATGCGGGCGTTACTGAATACTGCGTGTGCTCCTCCTCGCGGTTGGAGTGAGAATTCGGCCATTCCTGAAAGTTCGCATAACCAGTTTTGAAGTTGGTACATGATCGCAAGAACTCCCTGTACATTGTCCGAATCCTGCAACGGGTGAAGGTCAGTGATCTTAGGGGATCTTGCAAGGGTCTCGTTGACCCTCGGGCTATATTTCATTGTGCAAGTTCCGTGAATGTGGATGCCCGAATCTACGCCGTAAGTTTGCTGGGACAGACGAATGAAGTGCCGAATCACCGTCGGTTCTGAAAGCTCCGGAAGCATCGGCGGAGATTTCCTTCGCATCCTCTCCGGGATGCGGGATTCGATATCTCCGACCGCCGCCTTAATCTCCGGCTCGACTCCCGGTACCGAGTGCCCCCTACGTCCTTTCCTGCTTAGCTCGAAGATGATTGGTTCGTTCCACCTGACCGCTTGGTATGTGGGGCCTTCATTCATTGAATGGCCACCTCCAACGCCGCCGCAAGTTTGTCTATGTCGGGTTTGGTGTGCGTTTCCGTCACGCAGAAGAGAGATGTGTTGCCGAGTTCCGGGAATTCGTTCGAGATATCTTTTCCACCAATGACCCCCGACTTCATGAGAGTTCGGTTTATCTCTCGCATGGGCTTCCGGGTTGAGTCTAGGTTCACGGTGAATTCTTCAAAGTGAGCGGCATCAAACAGCGGTACTCTGACTCCTTCAATCTCGGCGAGCCGCTTCATTGCGTAATTCGACTTTTCCATAATGGTCTTCGCAAGCTCTTGGATCCCCGAAGGACCGAGCAGTGACATGTAGACGGCCGCGGTGATCGCCCAAAGAGCCGTTGCAGTGCCCGTTATGGATCCGGCCTTATCGCGTGCGGCGAACATCGTTCTCTCGGGACGGACGTAGCAGAACCCCCATTCTCCCGACTTCTCGGTCCTCGTTATCGAAATTAGCCTGTGGGGGACGACTGAAACTAGACGTTCTTCGTCTTTGCATGCTAGAAAGCCTAACAGCGCACCCCCGTAGGAAGGATGCAGTCCCAGAGGCTGGCCTTCCCCGCAGGCTATGTCCGCTCCGTACTCGCCGGGCGGCGTTAGGATTCCCAGCGAGAGTGGTTCCACGCCGGCTATGAACAATGCACCACGATCGTGCGCGAGCTTGGCGATGTCTTCGCAGCCGGTTTCAATGAACCCGAGATAAGTTGGGTTTTCGATGTAAATTGCGGCAGTCTTCGCCGACGCCTTGTCTTTCAAATCCTCCGGATCAAGTTGCCCAGTTTCCGGATTCCCTTTCACGAAGGTGATTTCTATTTGGCCGTCACAGTAGCTGCGCATAATCGCCAGCCTATCCGGGCTCATTGTTCTTGGGACGAGAACTTCCCGGCGGCCCGTAACAGTCGAAGCCATGCGAACCGCATCCGCCGCAACCGACCCCCAATCGTACCAGGGATAACTCACAACGTCCAACCCCACGAGTTCACCGATCATGCTCTGAAACTCGAACAGTGCTTGGTACCGGCCAAGGTCGGTGTAGGGGTCACCCGCGTAGGCGGTTAGGAACTCTGAACGTGAATTGATCTCATCGCAAACTGCCGGGACATAATGCGGCCAACAACCAGCCCCGAGGAAGGAGATTAGTTCCCTGGAAGTCCTGTTTCGTGATAGTAGATCCTCAACATGCCGACGCGTTTCGTATTCCGACGTTGGGTGCGGCAGGTTGAGTCTTTTCGAGTACATAATTCGTTTGGGAATATCGGCAAAAAGCTGCTCCGCATCGGTTACAGGGATTTCTTTGAGCATTTCTCTCTTGGTTTCAGGATTGCTATTCGGGATGTATGGATGGGTAGTCAGAAAACGTCACCAACCCCATCCCGCCCAACCGGTCAGAGTTATTAGGCGTCGCGATTGGTTCTCGCGCCCAAAATCTTGGGGGACAACGCTGTTCAGAGTAACGACGAAGATGCGCCAGTGAGGAAAAGTCACTTCGATTCTATAACGCCGGTCTTCGACGCAATCTCCTTCGCGGAATCCACTGACAGCGGTCTCTCCATCAGTATCGTGTAAATGTCGGGGCGGTCGCTGATCCATGACTCGTTGATCGCTTTCGCCCGCGTCAGGGTACGTACTATGGCTTCGTCGTTTAATCCAAGTTGTTTTGCCGTGACCGGCGCGTCAGCCTCTTCCAACGCTTTCTTCACCGCCATCCAATCGAGTCCTTGGAGGTATGCCATTAGAATCGTGGCAATAGCCACCTGCTCGCCATGCAGCCCTTTTACCCCCGCCTTAATCTGTTCCTCCATCAATCCTTGGGCCACCATGTGCTCACTGCCGAATAGGATTCTCGAGCTCCCGCCCATCTGCGTTAGGAAGCCGTCGTTCATCATTGCAAGCAGGAAAGAGTTGAAAGCGGATTCCTCCATTCTTCTTATCTTCGCGGCGTTCTTGGTCAGGTAGTTTGTCTGCGCTTCGCCGAGGAGGACGGAGTATTCGCTGTAGTCTTCATCCTTCCCCCGCGCGTAAGCGATCTTCCAATCCTCCACCGCGCATACCTTTGCGATGTAATCGGCAAACCCCGCGGCTTGGTATCTCCAAGGCGCTTTTCTGACAACCTCGGTATCAACTATGCAAGCCCTTGGAGGGCCCACCCGCAGGTCATAGTCACCGGTATGTGGTTTGCCATCAACTCCCCTGTCCTCAGCTCGAAATGTTGCATTGACTCCAGTCATAGCGTCAGTCGAGAAGATCGTTGGGACCGTGATCCAAGGAGCCCCCTCCAGAAAAGCGGACGCTTTCCCAATATCCATGTTCACGCCGCCACCGACACCAAAGACTACGCACGGTTTCAGTTTCCGGACCATCTCCCTTGCAACCTCAACTTCCGACCTGAAAGCGCCCCTCCGAACGATCGTTGTCTCGACTCGTTCGAACCCGTGTTCACGAAGGGATTGGGAAATCTGCTCTCCCGCAACCCTCCAAGTCTTCTCGTCATTTACCAGAACAGCCCGCATCTCCAGCACGCCGGCCTCTTGACAGAAATCTCCGGTTCTCGCCAGGACCTTGCTTCCGAATAGGAAATGCCCGCAGAAACTGACGCCACTTACCTCCAACTTGACAACCTCACAACGATGCCCTTGCACGTGGAGCCAACGCTACCGTGTCAGCTACGTATGAGACCTTCGTCGGCTACAGACGCCATTGCCCTCTAATGTGTTTGATCTCTTCATCAAAGCCCTGCAGGTCTAGCTTACCTTTCAATCTGCTCCGTAGGCTTGAGGGCGGATGCTTGATGAGGACGCCTTCGTCCGAAGGCACGATAATTACATCTTCACCTTCGAGCAGATGGTACCTCTGCTTCAGCTTCTTGGGAATTGTGACCTGGCCTTTCGACCCGATCGTACTCCTAACTCCCATAGCGTTTCACCATACTTTCTGTTTGAAAGTCTTGCATAAGGTATTACTTTCGACGGCACATTAAATGGATCTTTCATGTAGGTCTAATGCTGCAAACATGCGAGTGATTGTGGCTTTCCTTCTCCTTAACCCCTGCGAACATTCCACCTGTTAACTAGGGCTTAGCCCGATTCTCGCCCTCTTGGCTCTGGTCCAGAAGATGGCGACCAATACGACGGCGGATAGACCGCTCAGCCACAATAGGAGTTGAGTAGTGGAGATGCTCACGAGATCTTGCGAATTCAACACAACAGGAAACACGCGGTCCAACCCTAGGTATGCGGTTGAGAGCATTTCGGACTTGGTGTCGTTCACGTTCAAGCCGATAGCCCTCCACCAGGACATTGTGAGGTTCAGGTATAGGCCGAGATATATCGTGCAATACGCCGCAATCTTGAACCGGAGCTTGTGGAGATTATTCTTCAGAGCCATTGAGAGAGGTAGACCGAACAAGGACAGAACTGACACGAGATATCTCGCGGGGAGACTCCATCCTCCCCACCAATGCGTGAACAGAGAAGACACTACGTATTCTCCCAAGAAGGCACCCGTGGCCAAGGCGAAGACCTCCGGCCTCTCTTTGAGAAGTGGCCTCAACCCAAGTAGGGAAAGCAAGAGGATAGGAGAATAGGGTAGGAGGCCACGGTAACGGTCGAATATGAGCCCCGTGGTTGCGAAGACCGCGTTGCTTGCCAGAATTTGTGGGTACGCCGATTCCCCAGAGGCTAGAGAAACCGCAAACGCGTTCCCAAATGCGACGGTATTGTAAAAGCAGAAGGCAGCCAACCAAACGGCCGCGCCGGCAACAAAGAGAACAAAGTTCCAGCGTCTCCTTCTGAGGCAGATTATGAAGAGCGCTAATCCGAGGCCCACGATAATCGCGGCGTAGGCCGCCTTTAACAGAAACCCGTACCCAACGAGTAACCCCATGGCCAACTGGACGCTGTTCGTTAGGCCATACTTGAGAACCAGGTTGAGGGAGAGCTGCAGCAAAAGAGTCATCAAAAGTTCCGGATAAAACTGGTTCGAATATGCGCAGATGAGCGTCGCAAATCCCATCACCAACACAGTAACGAAAGAAACGTAATCATCTCCAGTTATTCTCATGCACGCGAAATATTGAGACAAATTCACCAGGCTTGTGATCAATGGAATGAAGAGGATTACCCCAAGTGGACCTCCAATGATGTAGAAGGGCGCGGCTAGGAGTGGAAGGCCGATGCCGTGGGTTGAGTAGAAATGGCCGTCGGGCCCTTTCACCGCATGCCACGCATAAGGCCATGTAGTCCACTCTGGCCGTGGATCCCTGTAAACCGCCTCCACGTACAGGCGCCCCGCTACTAGGCTCTTGATTATGACAACGTAATGCGGCTCATCACCAGTGTAGTAGGAAGAAAAGGAGGTTCCGTTGTGCAGTGAAAAGTATCCGTACATGCAAAGCGAGACTAGCAGAAGAAGGAGTGGATACCGATTTCTCCTAAGAAAACAACCCACCCGCATCAGCATACGCCTTTGCACGGATCCCACTTTGAAAGCCACAATCGTTATCGTTTCGATGCCGGTGCGGAGCAACTGTTCATGGAAGTGCTTCGTCTGAATCTGGCCTTGGAGGATGCTTCTTGATTCGCTCGAATATCTTACTCCAGTCTACGAAAAACGTTGAAGCTGCCATGAGTAAGCCTAGGATATCTGCCCCTAATCTCACGTGCGCGGTACCGAAGATTCCAAACAAGGCCGAATATGCTCGAGACGATGCGTAGACTAGGAAAGCATAAGAAACGAATCTCCCAGCAGCAAAACCCCCAATCACAGGCAACAACTCCATTCCAGAGGCGCCGGACGCAATAAAAAGAAAGTTGGACGGCAATGGACTCAAACTGTATACTAGCGTGCCAAAGAATAGACCCAATCTCTTTTCTTCCACAAGCTCCCGGAAGTGCCGTAGGTTGTCCGCTTGCTTTCTAGGAACGTGTCTTCCAACTAACGCTGAATATTGATACATGACAAACCTTCCAGCAACTGAACCGATCACGCCGAAGAATGCGATGCCTAGACTGTTCAACTCTAAATGGTTCACCTGATAGACGGAGAGCACGACCCACGTAGGAGGCGCAAAAGCAGGCACTAGGTTCACTAGGAAAGCGATGAATATCACTGCAAGATATTCGAGAATTTCAAGAACCAATTCGGCTACCTAACCCGATGCCTTCGATGTTTAGGAAACTAGTTTGCTGCGTTTTTCACTTGGTCGTTGTGCCGCAACGCCTTCCCGCTAAGAGCGCCGGTACGTTGACCTCTTTGAAGCGTCAGAACTCCATTGACGAAAACATACGCTATGCCTTCGGGATATTGCTTTGGCGCCATGTAAGTCGCCGTATCATTGATCTTAATCGGATCGAATACCGTTATGTCAGCGAACATTCCCTCCCCTATCGTACCTCTAGAATTCAGCCCGAGTTTCTTTGCGGGGAGTGACGTCATTTTTTGCACAGCGGATTCAAGCGTGAGGACGTTTTCTGATCGAGCGTATCTTCCAAGTACCCTTGGAAAAGTGCCGTAGTATCTCGGGTGGGGCAACCCATAATCCAACAGGCCGCCAGGTGCAATTGCTTCACCGTCGGATCCTATGAATGTGTTAGGATTTCGCATCACGTTCTTGATATCATCCTCGCACATAGCGAACGTTGTTATTGAGGCATCATACTCGGCTAGGGAAAGGTCGATTGCGAAATCACAGGAATCGACGTTTGCATTCCTAGCTATTTCCGAGACTCTTTTTCCTTCAAACTCTTTGTGGGTTTGGCACGCAACCACCATGACGTTGTCCCATCCGGGGTTCTCAGGCACACCTTCCTTCATTTCCGCCAGAACTTTCTGCCGAAGCTTGGGGTCGTCGAACCTTTTTCGCATCTCTAGAACTCCGCCGGCATGAGCCCAGTACGGAACCATTGAAGACATTTGCCCACACCAGGCGGTATATGGGTAAACATCGCAGGTGACATCCAACCCTTCGATTCTTGCGTTATCGATTAATATCAACGCTTCTTTCACTTTGCCCCAGTTTTCCGGGTCTGAAGACTTCAAGTGGGATATTTGCACTCGAACACCGGCCCCCCTGCCTACGGCTACCGCTTCCTTTACGCATTCGATCAATGTTCTACCTTCACCTCTTATGTGGGAAGCGTAGAGCCCATCATATTTCGCCACGGGCTTGGAAAGTTCGATCAACTCATTCGTATCCGCGTAGGAGCCCGGTGGATAAATCAGTCCGGAGGATATGCCAAAGGCTCCCTCCTTCATCGCTTGGTCTACGATCCCTCGCATCCCTTCCAACTCTTCCTTCGAGGCAGGCCGATCGTCCCATCCTATCGCCTGGATTCTCACATTGTTGTGTCCGACTAAAGGAACAACGTTTACGGCTGTTCTCCCTCTGTCTAGGAGTTGCAGGTAGTCTTTCATAGTGAACCATGGAGGCGTCTTTTCATAGTCGCCTTCTAGCACGCGCTTGAGCGGCTTCTTTTCTCTCTCCAAAAATCCCAAATTATCCCAAACGGCTTCGTTCAGGGGTGCCGCTGAACATCCGCAATTGCCAATGACCTCCGTAGTGACGCCCTGTCGGACCATACTCTCCGCGCGGGGATCTATCAGCAATGCATAATCTGAGTGACAATGTATGTCTATGAAACCCGGTGCTACGACCAGCCCTTCAACGTCCAACACCAAGTCCGCACTTGAAGTAAACTTTCCAACTCTTGTAATCTTATCATCCCTGACCTCCACATCAGCCCTGATCCTGGAGCTCCCGGTTCCGTCTATGACAACTCCGCCCTTCAGAATGGTGGTTCGCGTCATGGTAGAATCTACTCGTGAGTATCACGGATCCATTATGACTCTCTGAACCTGTCCAAAATAAATTACATTTCGTTTTGTGAAAAAAAAGAAAAGAAGGGAATAAAGGGGGATGTGAATTACTGTTGCGCTGCCTTCCTTCTCTTGAGATAGACAATGTAGCCTAGTAGAGCTATGATTACGATGATTGGTATGCCTATCGCTGTCGAGGGTATTGAACTTGGTTGTGCTGTGGAAGTTGTCATCGTCTCACTGCTAGGCGCATAAATCAGGTGTACAGTTGTTGATGTTCTTGGGTAGCCCTCCGTTCCTGTTCCGCCTAGGATTCCTCCAGGTGGCGCGGAGATCCAACCGGTGAACTGATCAATCCTGTGAGCACCGATTGTGGGGTAGTAATATAGCGGCAGTTCAGGTACGTCGGTGTATAGTATCTTTTGCATTTTGAAGATGATCTGCTGGCGTTGGGTTTGGTCAAGTGTTGTTCTCTGCTGGTTGTATAATTGGTCGTATGTCGGGTTCGACCAACCGCCCGAGCTCCATCCTCCGATCTGTTGGGTTGTGTATATTGATAGTATGAAATCGGGGTCCACGCGAGCATTCCAGTCCCATAGCTGAATATCGTAGGGGTACGGTGGTGTTTCCTGAGATCCAAGCACATTCCCGTCCGCGGTAGTTATTCTGATGTTCATGCCAACCTGATGTAGCCACTGGTTGATCATTTCCGCAGCTCGAACTTCTTCTGGGTATTCGTTGTTTATGTCGAAAGCGAAGTCGAGCCTCGTTCCTTTGGGAACGATGCTCGTGTTGCCGCTGTCTAATGTTACCTTGATATCCTGTGTAGCCTGTCGAATCCCGCTGCTATCAACGATCTTGTAACCTGCATTATCGAGCATCTTTGCCGCCGCATTCAAGTCGAAAGTCATGTTGACTTCATTTCCGAGGTTCGGATCAAAGTAGATTCCGTCGCCAGGTGGCACGGCAGTGAACGCGGGAGTGTACAGTCCGTTGTGGATAACAGCGTTGAGCGTACTTTTGTCTATGGATCTTAGAAAAGCCTGTCTCACTCGATCATCCCGGAGCGCGGGGTTAGGTGGAGTTGCAGTAGTTCCTTCATAGACGGAGAAGTAGATGTCGATGCATCCAAGTGGAGCAGATATATCGATCTTCAAGTTGGGGTCGGCATTTATGAGGTTCACTTCGTCTGGTCCGACATGCGCGGGCATCGCGTCGATTTCACCCGTTCTTAGGGCCGCTAATTCCGTTTCGGCAGAGGCGTATTGCACAAACCAGAGTTGGTCAATGTATGGTCTTCCCCGCCAATACTGATTGTTCGCTTGAAGTTCTACGTACTGCCCCTTGTTCCATGTAACGAATTTGAAGGCGCCGTCGCCGATCGCGGGGAGATTCGAGAAGTGAATAACCTCATTGGAAGTTGTCAGATTACCCCAAACGTGCTGGGGGACGATGAAGAGGCATGCTAGGTTATAGAGCAATACTGCGGAAGGTGATTGCAAATGAAGAACTAGCGTGTAGTTATCTGGCGCTTCGGCACTCTTGACAAAGCTCACCAGACCGTATGGTACGGGAACCTGCTCGTTAAGAGCCAATTGTTGAATAGTAAAGACGACATCATTCGCGGTGAAAGGCACTCCATCATGCCATGTGACATTGTGCTCTAAATGGAAAGTCCACGTAAGTCCGTCCGTTGAAACATTCCAGCTCTGCGCGAGTTCAGGAACGTACTGCATTTGAGGGTTCCAAGTTATCAGCGTGTCATACATCTCTCTGATAATCGACTCGGAGAACGTCAAGATGGTCGAATACGGATTAAGCGTATCGAGGTTTTCGTCGATTCCAATCTTCAACACTCCGCCGTAAGTGGGTTGTGGTTGTGGCTGTTGTGCTCTTGCCAACGGTATCATTGACACAATCATAAGCAGGCCGAGAAGTATGCATGAAATTCTCTTTTCGAAATGGTTATACAATTTTTCTCGATCGTCACTGTCCGTGGTTTGGATTAAGACCTTGGATAGTACTTGAGCAAATGTACTTACCGAGTCTCTGCAGTAATTACTCATCTTACGCGGCCGCGAAATGGAAAATGAAAGGAGAGCAAAGCTATAAACGAAAAGAGATTTTCGGTCGTTGAAGGATAAGCCGATTGGCGATTCTGCCGATTAGGCGTCTGATCGAGAAATTCAGCTATTTCTTAGTTACGTTGTTCCTCGTCGTCACTCTAAACTTTTTCTTGTTTCGCATTCTGCCCGGAGATCCAGTGAAAATGCTCTTCAGAGACCCCAGAATGACACCGCAAGATCTGGCAAACCTCAGGGCGATGTTCGGTCTCGACCAGCCACTGTATGTGCAGTTCTATCTCTACTTGGTAAATCTGTTTCACGGAAATTTGGGTGTGTCGTTTGCTTACGATCAGCCCGTGCTTCCAATAGTCATGCAGAGACTTAGCAACACCGTACTCCTTGTCGGAATAGCGTATGTCTTCTTCGTACTGGTCGGCATTTTCCTCGGAGTTGTAGCGGCCTGGAAACACGGGAGCAAATTCGATGCATTTTGCGTCAGCTTCGCCTTAACGACCTATTCGGTACCCACGTTTTGGCTCTCTATGCTCTTCATACTTGTCTTCTCGGTATGGCTGGGCGTATTTCCAACCTCTGGTATGTTGACGATTGGCGCTGGTGCAGAAAGTTTCGGTGCGTACCTTGTGGACTTGTTGAGTCACCTTGCGATGCCGGTGATCACCCTCGTGCTCTACTACATGGGATTCTATACTATCCTAGCAAGAAGTTCTCTTTTGGAAGAATTTACTCAGGACTACGTGCTTACGGCAAGAGCAAAAGGCATGAGCAATTGGCAAGTAATTCGCAAACACACCTTACGAAATGCGATGTTACCGAGCCTGACGCTCGCGGCGATAAATATAGGGGCCGTCGTTGGAGGCGTGCTGCAGACTGAAACTGTCTTCTCCTGGCCCGGAATCGGGAGTCTAACATACGACGCGTTGTTGTTACGCGACTACCCTTTACTGCAGGGAGCATTCTTGATCACCGCACTATCGGTGCTGGCAGCGAATTTTGCGGTCGACATTATCTACACTTGGCTTGATCCGCGAGTGCGATATTGAAGCGGCGAGAGAAGCATGCAAAATTATCCCAAGGCCATCAGTCAGTTCTGGAAGTCGTACAAGCGAAGCAAGAGGGGTGTGATCGGCCTCGCTATACTCGTGTTCTTTCTGGTTCAAGCGGTGTTCGCAGGACAACTCGCACCTTACGCCCCAGACCAACAGCTGGGAGCATCAAGCATCCTGCTTCCACCCACCTTAACGCACCTGCTGGGAACTGATGAAGTCTCCCGTGACGTATTGAGCGAAGTCATCTACGCCTCTCAAGTCTCTCTAACCGTAGGGTTTCTTGCGGCCTTCATTTCACTTGTCGTCGGTACACTCATTGGGTTGTTGGCTGGCTACTATGCAGGGCTAAAGGCAGAAGTCCTGATGAGGTTTACTGATCTGTTTCTAGTGATCCCGTTCCTCCCGCTCGTGATAGTTCTGGCGGCGATCTTCGGGTCTAGCATGTTGAACCTGATACTCGTGATAGGAATTACAGGCTGGACTTGGACGGCCAGAACTGTACGGTCGCAGATTTTGTCACTAAAGGAAAGACCGTTTGTTGAAAGGGCTCGGTCTATCGGGGCAAGAGACTCACACATTATTGTTCATCACATACTACCTAACGTTATTCCGTTGGCGTTCGCGAACAGTATCATACTGATAGGAAACGCCATACTTGCAGAGTCTGTCTTGAGCTTCTTCGGTCTAGGCGATCCTGTTCATGTGAGTTGGGGGATGATGCTCCATTATGCATATACCAGCGGAGCCATGACCCTTGGCGCCTACTGGTATGTTGTACCGCCCGGTGTCTGCATCGTATTGGTTATGGTCGCCTTCGCATTAGTAGGCAACGCCCTGGATGATCTGTTAAGCCCTAGACTCAAGACGAGTTGGATTTGAGGCGATTTCCCTGGCCCTATTGAACATAGAAAAACTACAGGTGGGCTACACCTCGAACAGCGGCTGCGTAAAGGCAGTTGACGGAATCAGCCTAGAAGTGGCTGAAGGAGAAGTGTTTGGGTTAGCCGGGGAGTCAGGATGTGGAAAAACAACGGCTATGCTATCGATAATGCAGTTGCTGCCGCCAGCCGGGAGAATTCTTGGTGGAAGAATCATGTTTGGCGATAGGGACCTAGTCGGCCTTTCCGATGCGGCGCTACGAAATATACGGTGGAAGAGCATATCCATGGTTTTTCAGGGCGCGATGAACGCCCTTAACCCGGTGCACAACGTCGGCAGCCAGATTGCGGAGGCCATCATGCTACATGAAAAATCGACTCGTCGTGATGCATTTCGTCGAGCCAGAGATCTGCTTGAGCTAGTCGGATTGGATCCGTCCAGAGGAGGCGAGTATCCGCATCAATTCAGCGGAGGAATGAAGCAACGGGCGATTATCGCGATGGCTCTCGCTTGCAATCCGAGACTTGTTATCGCAGACGAACCCGTCACAGCCCTTGACGTGATCGTTCAAGATCAAATCCTCAAACTCATGAAGCAGCTACAGGAGAAACTGCATCTCTCTATGATCCTCATATCACACGATCTCTCGGTAATAGCGCAGACATGCGACCGCGTGGCCATTATGTATGCCGGAAAAATCGTCGAGCAAGCTGACATAATTTCGCTGTTTGAGAAACCCTTGCACCCATACACTCAAGCTCTTGTGAAAGCATTTCCATCGGTTAGAACATCGCGAAAGCTAACAGTGATCCCGGGGGCTCCTCCTGACTTAACAAGTCTCCCCCCGGGCTGCAGATTCCATCCCAGATGCCCGGTGAAGGTTGACCGTTGCATGCGAGAAGAACCCCTGCTTATCAGAGCCGAAGCAGGGCATTACGCAGCTTGCCATCTCCTACAAGCAGAACCAAGTAGTGGTAAAGCTTGAAGGAATCGTTAATCCAAGCTCGTGATCTGAAAGTTCAGTTCCACTCAACGAAGGGACTGGCGTCCGTCCTGTTCCCTAGCAAAGGAGCGTTGATTCGTGCAGTCGACGGAGTTACCTTTGAGGTCCGGCATAGGGAAATCTTCTGTTTAGCGGGAGAGAGTGGCAGTGGAAAGACAACAACCGCGAAAGCAGTGCTAGGTCTAACGCCAATAGCAGAGGGGAAGGTTCTGTTTGACGGTACGGATTTGTCCTCAATTGACAACAATCAGTGGAGGCGGCTACGTCGTGACATGCAAATGGTCTACCAAGATCCGTACGAGTCTTTGAACCCCAGAATGAGAATTCGAGATACTGTCGCCGAACCATTAAGAGTCCATCATCTAACGAGAGACAAGCAGGATGAGACTGAGAAGATCAATACGGCGCTAGTCTCGGTCGGATTGACCCCACCGGAAACTTTTGCAGATAGGTTTCCACATGAGCTGAGCGGAGGACAGAGGCAAAGAGTTGCAATTGCAGCCGCCACAGTGATTAGGCCGAAATTCATCGTGGCGGATGAGCCCGTCTCGATGCTAGACGTATCCGTTAGGTCTGGAATTCTGAATTTGATGTTTCGTTTGAGAGATGAACTGAACCTAACCTACTTGTTCATAACTCATGATTTAGCATTGGCAAGAAGCATTTCGGATCGAATTGCTATAATGTACTTAGGCAAGATCGTGGAGGTGGGGCCGAAGGATGATGTTACCGATTTCCCCGCTCACCCTTACACGCAGGCCTTGCTGGCGGCGGTTCCTGAGCCAGACCCTAAGACAAGACGGTCGACGATACCCATTTCGGGTGAAACTCCGAAGGCGAGCGACATACCCTCCGGGTGCAGATTCCGTACCCGATGCCCAAAGGCATTTGACAAATGCCAGCAGGAAGAACCTCAAATGATAGAGGTTAGACCCGACCACTTCGCGGCCTGCCATCTAATCCAGGAAGCGTAGTCACCCGTAAGTAAGTCGGAAGGTTACCCGGTTTTGAGGACGACTCGAAATCTTGCCTTACCTGTGATCATTCGCTCGTAGGCTTCCGTTACGGACTCGAGCGGGAAGACTTCGTTCATCGACCTTACCCCGGTGAGCACACTGAATGAGAGCGTGTCCTCCGAATCGATCGATGTTCCAGAATACCACCCCATGATCGAGCGCCGGCCGGGGATAAGTAGAGAAACAGGTACTTCAAGTGGATCACGTGGGACGCCGAGGACCATGAACTTCCCATTTACACTTAGCCCGCCGAGAACCGCCATCATTGCTTTCGAATCCGTGGCCGTCGCAATAATGCTCTTAGCGCCTCCTAGCTTGGTCAATTCCTGGGCTGGGTTCTGCGTTTCGCTGTCGATGTAATGGACGGCGCCCAGCTTTCGAGCCAGCGCCTCCTTCTCCTTTCCTCGTGCGACCGCGACGGTCTCAAAACCCATCTTGGAAGAAAACTGAATAGCGAGATGGCCGAGTCCCCCAACCCCTAGCACCGCAACTAAATCAGCGGCTCTGGCGCCGCTATTCCGCAGCGAGTTGTAGGTTGTGAGACCCGCGCAGAGAAGTGGCGCGGCTTCCTCGGGTGACAGTTCGTTCGGGACGTGTGCTAGAGCTTCTGCCGGCGCGACCATAAAGTCGGCATACCCGCCGTCGTAAGAGATGCCTGTTACCTGTGTTTGACTGCACGCAAAGAAATCCCCCCTCCGACAGGATTCGCAATGCCCACAATACCCCCCATTCCAACCCACACCGACTCGCTCTCCCGCCTTCCATTCAGCGACTCCTTCGCCTACAGCATCGATAACCCCCGCAACCTCATGCCCAGGTACTCGTGGGTAGCTGATGCCTGGCAATAGCCCATTCTTGGTTACGGAATCACTGTGACAGATCCCGCAGGCCTGTACCTTTATTCTAACTTCCCCTGAACCCGGTTCAGGCATCTTGCGCTCCACGATCTCAAATGGCCCGTTGGGCTCGGAAACCTGTACAACACGCATCGGCGGCCACTCAAAGAGCGTTATTCAATCGAGGTTAGCAGTCAGCCGGATCTCAACGTTGTTTCGAATGGCATTCGATATTGGGCATCCCTTCTCTGCCTCCTTGCTGATTTCTTGGAAGGCAGATGGCTGCATGCCCTGGACTTTCCCATGGACTGTAAGCTCCATGGTTGTGACCTTGAAGCCGGCGCCAACCTTGTCGAATGTGCATTTCGCGGTAACATCTAATCGTTCGGGCGGCGTACGCTTCCGAGCCAGCGTGGCCGAAAGCGCCATGGCGTAGCAGCTGGCGTGTGCCGCGGCTAGAAGTTCCTCAGGGCTCGTCTTTCCTCCAGGCATCTCAGTCCTTGACGCCCAAGTGACGGGAAATTCCGGGAGAGCGCCGCTCATCATTTTCACAGAACCATGCCCCGTGAGTAAATCTTTTTCCCAAACAACTTCAGCCGTTCTAACTGCTGCCGGCATCGGATTCACCGGATCCAAATTCATGAATCAGCCCAATAAGCTTGCGTCTAGAACCGTCGAATACAATACAGGTTGATAAGCCCCGACAGCCGATGATTCAAATCCAACGCACGAGATTTGCAAGTCGTGGGGCCGGTGGGATGCATACCATAGCGGGTTCGCATCCCTCAGAAAAGGTGATTATTCGTTCGGTGTTCTATGAAAACGGGTGCTTCTCAAGGAAACTGGATGCGGTCAAGATTCTGATGTTCTCATACTCTCCGAGTTGCAGAAGATGACGATCGCCTGATACTATGTATTGTGCGGCCGCATCCTTCGCACAAGCGAGTAGTTGGTTGTCTGTAGGATCTTCTTGTAGTGCATGTACTTTTGATCTTACGTCTATCAAGGAAGACAAGCTTACGACGGTTGCCATGATGGAGTTTGGTTCCCTTCCACTCCGTTTCAAAATCCGGAGTATTTTCTCATACTCAAGAACACGATGAATCTCCTGGAGGAGAGCGAGAGACGCGAAGACTTGAACGAGTTTGTTCTCCGCCATTTGAACGATTCTTGAGGGACGTCCGCTAGCTAGGAAGGCTGAGACCCATATGTTACTGTCCAGAACGAGCTTTGGTCTTGCCCTCTTCGATGAGTTCGTCGAGTTCTTCTCCCGATAGTCCCATCGCTTTGACAGATCTCCAGATAGGTTTGGCTACTTCTCGGAAACTGACTGCAGAGAGTTTCTTCATAACGATTGTATCCCCTATGGCTAACACAAGGAGATCCTCTCCTTCATGCACGCCGGCTGCTTTCTTAACGGCCTCAGGAATCACAACTTGACCCTTGGAAGACACCCTAGTAGTAGCAGCACGCAACCTTACTCAACTCTCTGAAGTAAGAATGTTCTTACTTTAATACTTTAAGCACACATCGAGGGGCTGATTAGATTCAAATATTCACACGGTAATCACGGAATTTCCTTTAGTTCACTGGCTCAAGTTCTCGTCCGATAATTCGCTCATGACCCGTTCTAATGGAAATTTCATTCTTACTTCGTAGGCGTCAGCACAACCACCGGAATCTTGCGTGTGGTCTTGTGCCGATAATCATCAAAGGCAGGCATCGTTTCAACCATCTTGTTGTATAACCGCGTCCGTTCGGGTTCTTCAGCCACCGTGGCATGAACCCGAAATGTTTCCGTTCCAACTTCAACCGTGACTTCGGGGCTTCCAACGAGGTTGTAGTACCAATCCGGGTTAGTCGGTGCCCCACCTTTAGACGCAATAACCACGAACCTTCCGCCATCCCGGACATATGCTAACGGATTGATACGTTCCCTTTGGCTCTTAGCCCCTTTTGAATGTAAAAGAAGCAGTGTTCTGCCTTGAAACATCCCGCCGACTTTTCCGCCATTCGCTCGAAATTCATCGATGATCTTTCTGTTCCAGTCGTTGAAGTCACTCAGTTGTCTCGTCTCCTTCGGTGAAATCGGGCGGTTGTCATAAATAAACTTCGGAAACCCAATGCATGAGATTTGCACGTCGTGGGGCCGGCGGGACTTACCTGTCTGGCTGTTCAGAATTTGCTTCGCCGCACCAGCAGTACAATTCACAAATCAATGGTTATTTCGTCGCCGCGCCGGTAGTACCACCCACAAGAAAACGTTTGACAAAAAAGCGAGTTTTCCCGGCATTACCGGTCCTAGGCTGTTTGCCTGGTATTTTCGGTGCTTCTGGAAGCAGTCTCTACAGTAGACCGGTCTGCCGTTGGCACAAAAGTAGAAAGCGTACGTGCCTCATTTCCCGATTCGACATAGGAGTGCGACTAGGTTTTCTCAAGCAAGAAAGGATGGATTAAACGCCTATATGACTCGACGCCCGCAATTCAGTTGTAATCTAGCATGCAGTTCTGCCCGAAATGTAGCCTGGCGCTCATTCCAACTAAGAAGGAAAAGACCGTTGTACTAGCATGCCCCAAGTGCGGAGAAGAAACCAAACGGGCGGATCCGATAATACAGAAATTAGGAGCACCCAAGGAATCCATCGTGGTAATCGGCAAGGGCGAGAACCTACAGACTCTCCCGAAGATGAAAGTTACCTGCCAAAAATGCGGGCACGGCGAAGCCTTCTATTGGATGGTACAAACTCGCGGCGGCGATGAAGCCTCAACCCAGTTCTTCAAATGCACGAAATGCGGACGCACATGGCGAGAGAATTCGTAAAATTACAGTGATTAGAGCTATCTGAATACGATTAAACCCACCTACCACGACCCACAAGAATAGGAAGCAAGCGGACTAGCAGAGGCAAAATCCTGCTTCAACCCTCAGACCCTTCGCTCCTGCAGAGGCTTGGTTCAGGAGGTGCGGGGATGGACTGGGGATTCTGACCCCCAATTTATGGGCACATATGCGCTGCGCCTCGTGCTTTCTCACTTTCAGGGGACTTTTTGCCCACCAATGTGAGTATTACTGATGTTTTAGTGGTCATTTGTGCGGTAGTAGAAACTATGCTAAGCGCATAGAAGCCGAATTCCCAGTTCGGCCAGACCGCAGAGTTGACTTTCGTTATATATGAAATTCCCAAATGACGGGACGTCTTATCGAGGGCGCTATTGGGTTTCGTTTTCAGTGGGAGTAACTGTTAGTTTGATTAGCATCTCTGCTCTTAGAACTCCAATCTCGATTGGTTTCCCAATGATGTCTTTTGTCAAGAGGCGGTAGAGGTCATTGTGCCCCGTGATGGGTGATTTGGCGAAGGATACCAAGATATCTCCAACTACCAGGCCTGCTTTCCTGGCAGGGCTGTCGGGTTCAACTTCGAATATCATCAAGCCCTCCTCTTGGTCCAAGTTCGCTTCGGCGGCTAGGTGTTCAGGAATGCTCACTGGGTCGGTTCCGATTCCGAGGTGTGCAATCCTTATCCTTCCATCATTGATGAGGGCGTCAATAGTGCCCTTGACCGAGTTGATTGGAATTGAAATGCCGCGTGAGTTTGCGTATGCCACATTGAGCCCGATCATCTTCCCTGACGCGTTGACAAGTGGGCCGCCTGAGTAGCCTGGATTCAAAGGCGCATCCGTAACAATCACATCCTCCCCCGAACCCGGCCCCCAACCCAGAGAGGCCTTAGCAGTAGTAACGATTCCCGACGTGGCGCTTGGGCTTCCGCCGAACGGGTTGGCGAGTGCAAAGACCAGCTGGCCGACGTCAACCGCGTCCGAGTCTCCAACTTCGACCGGTTTCAAGCCGGTTTGTTCGACTTTTAACAATGCCATATCCGAGTATGGATCGTGCCCGACCACTCTGGCCTCAAACCTACGGCCTTCCCCGAAACCTACTTCAACAGTCGCGGCTCTTCCGACGACGTGGCTGCACGTAATTATGTAGCCATCTTCGCTCCAGACTACGCCCGAACCGAACCCTCTTCTGGACCTCACCCTAACAACCGACGAACCCACCTTGTCCGCCAGTTCGGTCATTGCGTCGGAGAACGATTGCAGTATTTGCAAGGAAGAAACTTTACTCATTCTGACATCACAAGTAAGACTATGCTTCCGGTCTATTTGTTGACGAGGAATGCGAGAACTGGCCACATTTCTTTGACCGGCAGGGACGGTGTCGTGGCGGGTAGAGAAAGACAACTGACGTAGTCAATTTAAGCAGCTTCGATCCCAATTCGGGGTATGACGAGAGTTGGTATTCTAGGTAGCGGAGATGTTGGCCAAGCGTTAGGCCGAGGGTTCGCCGCCCACGGTTATGACGTGAAGATCGGTTCCCGCACTCCTGAAAGCGAGAAGCTGAAGGCATGGGTCGCAAAGTGCCAGAGAAAAGCGTCAACAGGTACCTTCAGCGAGGCCGCGGCTCACGGAGAAATTCTCGTTCTCGCCACACTCGGCACCGCCGTTGAGGAAGCAATCAGCCTCTCCGGGCGAGAGAAATTCGCTGGGAAACTGGTAATCGACGCGACGAACCCGCTCGACTTCTCAAAGGGTATGCCTCCCGGCCTCTTCGTAGGCACGACCGATTCGTTGGGGGAACGCGTGCAACGCCTCTTGCCTACCGCTAAAGTTGTGAAGTGCTTCAACACCGTCAACAATCAGACCATGATCAACCCGAAGATGAAGGAGGGCTTACCGGACATGGTGATTTGCGGAAACGATGAGGGCGCGAAGCGACAAGTCGCGGGTATTCTAAAAGAGTTCGGATGGGCGGAACCCATAGACATAGGCGGCATCGATGGCGCACGATGGCTTGAAGCCTACACGGCACTGTGGGTACGTTTAGCGTTGAAACTTGGAAACTGGGGTATCGCGGCGAAATTCCTCAAGGCCTAATCCAATTACTGGATGAAGCTTGCCTGTTCTCCACTTCCGTAAGCACTTTCTAGGAGGTCATTTCTCTGAGATCCGAAGAACTATCTTTCCCTTTCCGTGCCCAGAATCTAAACGTTCGTGAGCCTTGCGAACCTCTTCGAGGGGAAGTACCTGATCAATGAATGGCTTAAGTTTCCGTTGCTCAATGGGATTCGTGAGTTCCTGTAGTCTGCCTCGCTCGCGAGTCAGGAAGATGGAGTAGATCGTCAGGTTCTTGCTTTGTACGTTTCCTAGATCTACTTTCACTCCTAGAGTGGTGGCTGCGCGACCGAAAGGTCGAAGCGCGGTTAAGCTTTTGTTCAGATTCTCTCCGCCAACCGCGTCGAAAACGGCGTCTACTCCTTCCCCGCCGGTTTCACGAAGGGCAACCTCGGCCGGATCTTGTTTCTGGTAATCGATCGCTACGTCTGCGCCTAGCTGGCGTAATGTGTCTTGGTTCGACGACCCCGCTGTTGCGAGGGTTCGGGCGTTGAGGGATTTGGCGATTTGGATGGCGAAGGAGCCCACTCCCCCAGCTCCTCCATGGATGAGTATTGTCTCACCGGATTGTAGTTTCAATCTTCGAACGACCGTTTCCCACGCTGTCCCTCCCGCCAGTGGAACTGCGGCCGCCTCCAAATGCGACAATGATTGCGGCTTCTTGGCAACGATGGATGCGGAAACAGCGTTGTACTCTGCGTAGCTTCCTGATTGGTTGCCGAAAATCTCCGGCGTGTAGAAGACCTCGTCACCAGGGCTGAATTCTGTCACGCCGGATCCTACCTTCTCAACGATCCCAGACACATCATATCCTAGGATAGCAGGCGGCACTATGCCCGCCCACGTCCCGTTCGCCCTGATCTTGGCATCGACCGGGTTAGTTCCGGACGCAACAACCCGAACCAACAATTCTCCGTACTTCGGTTCCGGCCGCGGCATTTCCCATAACGCGAATACCTCGGGCCCACCGAACTTCGTGATAACCATAGCACGCATTAACTAACACCTTAACCAGAATCTTTCGGCCAGCAAGCCATTCAATGCGTAGACAGGGTCTTCAAATAAAATCATTCATGTGCGCCCGGAGCCACGATCATATGAGACCGCCAGTTTCTGAGGGAATGAGGTCTAGATTAGTGGAATAGGGCGTCTGGACTTATCATGCTGCCTGCCGGCTAGCCGAGAGGTACGGCCCGGAAGGGTTTGATGTCCTAGTTGCTCGCCTTGCATTTATCGGAAGCAGCCTTATAATATGCAGATTACAGGTTACAAACTGGGAATCTGTATGGCGAGCAAGACGATAGCTGTGGATGAACGAGTCTGGCGAAGGTTGAAGGAGATGATGAACGAGGAGAAGGCTAAGAGTCTTGGAGAGGTAATCGCTAGGCTGATTGAGAAACGCAAAGGCGTGCCGTCCTCGATGTTTGGGGTGGACAGCGCGAGAAAACTCAAATTTACACAACGGGAACACGAAGAAATCACCCGAGACTAGGCACCGACATTTTTGAGAGCAGGTTCGGCTAACGGTAGAAGCGGTGTACGTGATCGATTCTTTCGCTTGGTTTGAGTACTTCCTCGGCTCGCATGCAGGCATGAGAGCGAAACCGTACATTGAAGCGGGAAACGCATTGACGCCAACCATAGTGATAGCTGAATTAGCGGATAAGTACACGCGGGAAAGAATGTCTTTCTCAGAGAAACTTAACTTCATTCTGATACGAACTCAAGATACCGCCCTCGACATTGCGATTGCGCAACAAGCGGGTATGCTAAACAAAGAGAGAAAAAGAGTTGCCAAGCGCTGGGGATTAGCTGACTCCATCGTTCTGGCAACCGCAAGATCGCGCAACGCAAAGATCGTGACCGGAGACGAACATTTCAGAGACCTTACTGAAGACGTCGTCATGATCAAGTAACAAGATAGAAGTTGCGGACTCCAAACATCGGAGCGGTAACCGTTGACGTATTCTCAAACGAGAACAACCTCGAAAGAAGACTCTCACGAGAAATTCAGTCAATGAAACTCGGGGACCATAAAACGTAGCTCTTAGAAGAAGGGGCTTAAGCAAGGTAAGGATGTGATTGGGGCTATGAAGGCTTTCGTTTCCATTGACATAGAGGGTATTCCTTACATTGTCTCGAGGCATCACACGAACGTGAATGGCGAGTTGTATTCGGAGGCGAGGCAGATCATGACGGACTGCCTTGTCGTGGTGTTGGATAGTTTGTTCAAGCTTGGCTTCGACGGCGCCGTTGTTGCCGATAGCCACGGGCCTATGGTGAATATTCTGCCCGGGAGGCTTCCGGACCGGGTGGCGCTGGTGCGCGGGTACCCGAGGGCTACTTCGATGGTGGCGGGAGCGAAGGGATGTGATGCCGCTTTCTTTCTGGGTTACCATGCTAAGCCTGGGACGCCTAACGCCAACTTCGACCACACCATGAGCAGCCTCACGCTCCGAAGCGTGAAAGTGAACGGTGAAGAGTGCAGCGAATTTCTCATCAACGCCGCCCTCCTGGGCGAACTAGGAATCCCGGTTGTGATGGTGGCCGGCGACAAAGCGCTGCTCGAGGATGATGTTAAACGGTCCACACCTTGGGCCGCCCGCGCCGAACTCAAGGAGAGCCTTGGCCGCTACTCATCTATCTCCCCTTCACCGACCCAAATCGCGGAGATTCTCAGGAACGCATGCAAAGAAGCGGCTGAATCTGTCAAGAACAAGAACGCCCGCCTATTCCGATTTCAGTCACCCATCAACCTAGAGATTCAATTCACAAGCACCGCCTACGCCGAGATAGCCGCCAACCTCCCCAACTCAGTCAGAAGCAACGGCACAACCGTCACGTACAAAGCCTCAACCACATCCGAGGCCTACTTGGTAATGGAACTCTTAATCATGGCCGCGAGCGGCGTTCGAAGCCAAGTCGAAGCCTAAGACCACCGGCGAGAACGCAGCCGCCCGGATCTTGAAACCGTCTTTCCGCCTTGTAGGCAGAAGATTGGCTCTTGGTGCCATCCTTTCGATGAGTTCTAAGTAAAGGTTAATGCTTCATCAGCGGAGAATGTTCAGCGATAATTATGCCACACGGCGGAATGGGTCATTTCGGCGGTATGGGCCATTATGGCGGGATGGGCGGCTGGGGTTACCGGGGTTATGGAGGGTACGGTACGTTCGGCGGCTACGGAAGGTTCGGATACCCGGGTTTTGGCTTCGGTTGGCCGTTCTACGGCGGGTTCGGCTTCGGGATGCCATTCTTAGCCGGAATGGGCTTAGGCCTGGGCCTTGGTTACGGCGCATTTGGCTATCCGGGGTATGGGTACGGCGGATACGGGTACCCGTACGGCGGCTACGGTTATGGAGGATATGGCTCCCCATATGGTGGCTACGGTTACGGCGGTTACCCCGGCTACTACTAAGGCCCTGTTCGACAACCGTCGTAGTTATCTCGCGCTTTTCCCCTTCGGACAAACGCAATACTTCGCCGAGAATGCCGAGTAGTGTTATGCCATTTAATCGAGCTTTTAGTTCAAACTCAACAAGACCCCTTAAACTCTCTAAATCTATCTTACGTTGTGTATCAAAAGCAGTCGCCAGAATAGCAAATATCCCTCTTAGGTTAGAAGCCAACTCGGAATGTATCTCCGCTGACGCCTGACCGAGTATAGGAACAAATTACACTTTCTTCAAGATAGCCTTGGAAACGGTGCCTCAGATTCAGCTACACTGTTAATTCGGGGCGGTTAGAAGGTGATGAGAGGTTTTGTGACTTCGCCGGCTGCCATCTCTTGGAAGGCTTGATTCACGGTTTCCAATCCGTATTTTCCTGTAGATAGCTTCTCTAGTGGGAGTTGCCCTTCTCTGTAGAGGTTGAACCATTTGGGATAGTCTCGACGAGGTTGCACGGATCCAGCCAGTGATCCCACAATGGAGCGGCCTTCTAACATGAATCGCGCGTCAACCGAGAAATGTTCACCTTTAGGGGCCGCACCCACAATGATCAGTTTACCTCCTGGCTTTACGGTTTGGAGAGCGTTCTCCATCACTTTCACTTCACCGACGCATTCAAAAGCAAAGTCGCATCCCGACTCTGTTGCAGCCAAGACTTCTGCTGTCACCCGTGTTTTGAGTGGATTCAGGGCCAGGGAAGCGCCAAGCGTTCTGGCTAGAGCTAGTCTTTTCTCGTTAGTGTCGATCGCGATTGTCCGGGTTGCTCCCGCGATCCTTGACGCCATTATTACACAGAGCCCCACTGTTCCGCACCCAAATACCGCGACGCTGTCTCCCTCTCCAACGGGCGCGACGTTGAATGCGCTGCCCAGGCCTGTTTGCCCTCCGCACGCCATGAGGGCGGCGACAGACCAAGGAATGTCGTCAGGTATGAGGACAGCGGCTGAGGCAGGGACGATGACGTACTCCGAAAGGGACCCCATTCCAAAGAAGGCGTGAATGAGTTGGCCGCTATCTCTTCTCATAGGGGTCTCAACTATAGCCTCTGCAGAACGAGTGCAGAGGTATGGCTTGCCTAGGAGGCAGTTCCGGCAGATAAGGCAGGGGGTAATTGCTGAAATTGCCACTCGATCCTTCTTCGAGATGCCCTTCACATCAGTTCCAATTTCCACCACTGAACCAGCGGCTTCGTGTCCTAACACAACGGGAAAGTCCGACTCAATCTTCCCCTGCAAAACATGAAGGTCTGTCCCACAGATACCGCTTACAGAAGTTTTGAGGAGGAGGCAGTGTGCTGGCAATTTCGTTAATTCGAGTTTCTCTATCTCGAAATGCTGGTTAGGGTTATTGAGAACTGCCGCTTGGGATCGCGCTGAAAGTCACCGTTAGACAGCTGGTCGGTTCTCCACTTAGCCTTATCTCGCCGATTCGGCGAGCGAATCCACGGAGTGTCATGTTTTCGATCGTGGGACGGTATTAGTTTTTGCCAAATGAAAACCGTACGATGGATAAGTTGATGAAAGTCCGTTAACTAGTTGGTAACGGTGGTAGTTTTGTCGAAGAAATATGTTCTTCCGGATTTGCCTTACAAGTATAATGCTCTTGAGCCTGCGATTTCGGAAGAGATAATGCGTTTGCATCATGACAAACATCATGCGGCGTACGTTAATGGTGGGAACGCTGCCTTAGAGAAGCTCGAGAAGGGGAGAGTTGCTGGTCTTCAGGGTGTAGATGTTAAGGCGATTCTTAGAGACCTCGCGTTCAACGCCTCAGGTCACATGTTTCATAGCCTCTTCTGGATGAACATGAGTCCGAAGGGGGGCGGGAAACCGGGCGGCGGCCTCGCCGATCAGATCAATGCGGACTTTGGTAGTTTTGATCTCTTCAAGCTGGAGCTGAGTAATGCGGCGAAGACGGTGGAGGGCTCTGGCTGGGGAGTTCTCGCATACGATCCGCTATCCGAACGGCTCCTCACCCTTCAAACGGAGAAACACCAGAACCTAACCCTGCAAGGGTCAACGCCACTGCTGGTCGTCGACGTGTGGGAACACGCCTACTACCTCCAATACAAAAACGACCGCGGGGCCTTCGTTGACAAGTGGTGGGACGTCATTTCCTGGTCAGACGTGGAGGCACGCTTCAACAAGGCAAGGAAGTAGTAGTGTGACGTGATGTTCGAACAACTAATTCCTTACACACCCAACCTCGCTCTCATCTTGAGAGTTGTGGTAGGCGTGACGATGGTTATAAGACAAAGGTAGTGATTTTAGACGAGCCACGTTGTTTTGCTTTCATCACCGTTTTACTTCTTCGTAAGACTTCCGGTTGAAACGCTTGCACCTCTTAACGATATAGAATGGCCCGAAGTATAGGCCGAAATATCCTGTAAGAGCGACGTCGAGAGTTGGATACTTTTCATCGTATTCCGGACACCCTTGGCATTCGTCGGGGAAACTCCTAGAGCATGATGTGACTCTACTCAGAACCAAACCCTCCACATCGGATGAGGCATACTCCATAGCCTCGGCTGTCCCACTACGATTGTCCAACGTGTAGGTTGAACTTTTCCATGGTACTGTATTTACCAGTGCTTCCACTCAACATGACTAATTCGAGGGAAGATGCCGCGGCGAGAAGGCCCCGTTGTTAGGACGGGTTCTGCGTGAGAGTCGAAGAGGAGGTGGATGTCTCTGAATAACGGGCCGTACGTGTTCCAGTGATACCGTTTGTAGTTCATTTGTAGTACGTCGCGAGACTGTTCGCGACGGCTGTTTCTAGGGGCTTGATCGATTTCTTCTTGTCCGCTCTCTATTTCTAGAGCCATCTTCGCCAGCACTTAAGAACCAGTGACCCGCTGACCTGGACTGAGGAGCCGATGAGAGGAATATGCATGGAAGAGAAAAAAGACATCATGACGTTGGCCAGGGCCTTTATGAGGAGTAGGATTATCCTCACCGCCGCCGAGTTGGATCTCTTTACCATCATTCAGGACTCTCCCACGACCGCGGAAAAGGTTGCCGATAGATTCGGCTTCGACCCCAGAGCGCTCGAACGTGTCCTCGACTGCCTTGTAACATTCGGACTGCTCCAAAAGATCGGAGGGGCTTATTCCTTAACCCCTGAGGGCGCTCCGTATTCGTCAAAACACTCTGCCTCCGAGCTTCCAATGCTGCTCCACATGAACCGTCTGTGGGACAGCTGGAGTGATTTAACCGAGGTCGTAAGAAACGGTCAGGGCTCCGAACGGAAACCCCCAAAGCAGACGGACATGGACAGCAGGCGGGCTTTCATCGGGGCGATGCATGTCAGCGGCAGGAGTCTGTCAGAAGCGATAGCCGGTTCTTTGGACTTGAGAGGCTACAGGAAGCTGCTCGATATTGGCGGAGGGTCGGGGACATACACCATCGCATTCCTCAACCACAATCCTCAGTTACAAGCGATTCTGTTTGACTTGAAAGATGTTATCCCAATGGCGAGGGACCGACTTTCTGCTGAGGGGTTACTCGATCGCGTCGAACTGATCGTCGGGGACTTCTACTCGGACGATCTGCCCGGAGGATGCGATCTGGCGCTGCTTTCCGCGGTAATTCACCAGAACAGCCGCCAACAGAACCTCGAACTATTCCGGAAGGCCCATCGATCCCTAGAGCCCGGCGGCATGCTCCTGATACGCGACCACATAATGGATGAACAACGAACCTATCCTCCGGAAGGGGCGTTGTTCGCCGTAAATATGCTGCTCAATACCAAGGGAGGAAATACTTACACATATCACGAAGTGGCACAGGGCCTCAAAGAAGCCGGTTTCACCGATGTCAAGCTCCTTCGCTCCGGTGAGAGGATGGATAGCATTGTGGGAGCAGTTAAGCCCAAATGAATCCGCAGAGCATCCAGGCGAGAACAGCTCTGCATAGAGAACATCATTCGTAGCTAGGCAATTGCGAATCTGTTGAGAGATGGGGCAGGAGATTCTGACCCCAATTTACCGGTGCACCTAAGGCGTATTCAATTGCGAGTCTAAGCGATCGTGGGGCCAATTCGTCAGTTGGGTATGATGTTTGGTGCGATGTTTTCAGCTGCTAGTTTTGCGGCTTGTTTTTGGTCTGGTCCGTGAATGTAGAGGATCGGGCATTTCAGTCCTGTGCCAATGTGCTTGCGGAGCTTTTCGAGGCATTCGTC